>Ga0214923_10000009_pt1 | contig 278689 bp, 259 predicted proteins | sample LL1510_MetaG_FD_177993 | JGI IMG/M metagenome (GOLD analysis project Ga0214923, IMG submission 177993) | Freshwater microbial communities from Lake Lanier, Atlanta, Georgia, United States - LL-1510 | ecosystem: Environmental > Aquatic > Freshwater > Lake | place: USA: Georgia | collected... | reverse complement strand
GCACTTTTATGTTTAGTAATTGGAATGAAGGAAGGCTAACAAGTGCAATTTCTAACACACAGATCGATGCGAAGAACAACAATTTTAACTTCAACGTAACTGACCAGGTTAATGCGGCTTATGATTCCAAACTATTTGACTCAGCACTTGGGATTCTCAACGCAGATAACAACAACCAAAATCTAAATTATCTAACATATCTTGCACAAAATACTGGGCCGATCAACACGGTGTTTAATCCAACTGATGCTACTGGTAAAAGTTGGCATGATAATACGAGAGGTTTGACGGATACAGGAACTGCTGTTGTTGCAGTTGGTGCTTCAGCTGCGGTTATATTAAGTGCCGGAAGTTTAACTCCCTTAGTTGCAGTCGCTTCTGCTGCAGCATCAACTGCTGCAGTTTCTGCAACTAATGCCTCGATGAATGCTGATGGTGATATTTTTAAACAATTTAAAGATGTAGGGCATACCACTCTTAGAGATACTACTTCCAGAGAGAGTCTTAGAAACATGGCGATTACGGGAATTACGGCAGGAATAATTGAAGGGATCAATATCGGTTTAGAAATGATGCAAACTGCAGATACGGCTAATACAGCAAACACACTGAGCTCAAGCGGACAAGTTTCTGATGCATCAAGACTTCCAACTACTCTTGACGCAAGTTCAACAAGTCTCTCTTACAATCCTACGCAATTTACTTCAACGATTGGAATTCCTTCAACTCCAACCTTCTTCGCTCAGGCAAGTAATTTAACTCTTGGAGAAAGATTCATTAATGCCTTGCAAAATGCTGCCTTACAAACAGTTGCATCTTCTGCTGCGCAATCTGCAGTTAATGGAGATTCTTTTAGTGAGGCACTTAGAAACTCCGCTACTAATCTTTTAATTAATGCTGTTGGAGAATTAGGAGCTAATGAGATTGGATATCTTGCCAAAACAAATCAAATAAACACCGCACAACAACTAGCACTTCACGCAGTTCTTGGTTGTGCAATGGCTGGAGCGGGAGGAAATAATTGTGCGGCGGGAGCGGTTGCTGGAATAGTCGGTGAATCAAGTGCAGAATTTTTAGATAGAAATACCACTCTCACTCGTAAGCAAGTTTTAGAAACATCTAAGATTATGAGCGCTTTATCTTCTGCCGCAATTGCAGGACCTGATGATGGGGATTCGGTTTTTGCCGGGGCTAATATTGGGTATAATGCTGTGGCGAATAATTATCAGAAGGATGTTCATAAATATCTAACTAGATACTTGGCAGAAAAAGCTGGATTTACTCCCGAGGAAGCAAGGCAGATTGCAGCGGCGGATTATAGGGTGGATACTACTATAGGAAAGGAGCCTATTTTATCTCTTCAAGCAAGAGAGGCTTATCATTTTACAACTCAATCTAGATTAGATGAAATGAGAAAAATTGCTTATGAGTCTAAGGATCTGAAATTATTCGGAGAATACTTACATGCTTTACAGGATTCCTTTTCTCATCAAAGAGACGGGGTGCCTTATAAACCTCTAACAGGTCATGCTAAATTTGAAGTTAATACATGGATTCCAACTTTAAGATTTGATGAGGTAAACGCTAATGACATATTAAAAAATATTCCAGCAGCTAATATTTTAACTAATGCGCTACTTGGCAATTTAAGTAATTATTCAATTATATTACCTGTTAGTGGAGGATTAATAAGAGCATCTTCAGGAGATTTTGGTGCTTATGAAGATTGGACATTTGTAAGACCAGATTTAGCAGACAATATGGCAAAAGTTACCTATTCAGAAATGCAAAGTTTTTTAAGTATACTATCTCCAAATTCTGTAAATAGTTCTAATGCTGAATGGAATCAAATTTTTGATAAAGTTCAAAAATTTAATAGAGCACCGATAATCAATGAACCAGAAAAAAAAGGTCAGATTCTTTATGAATAAAAATAATTCCCCCCTGCCAATTGATTTTTTTAAGATATTATTTCCACAAGTAGTATATTTATTAGTAACCTTGGCTTCAGTTTACTTAGCATTTCAAGGACATGCCGGTATTTCTATCTTCTCATCATTTTTCTTCTTAATATTTTACGGAATAGTAGCCTTACCCATGTATATTTTTACTGTCTTGGGGATCTTTACAGAAAGTAATAGAATAATTTTTGATGTCCTTTCTTCACTATATGGAATTTTAGTTCCCTTAATTTTCTGCGTTCTATCTATTTTCCTTTTGTTTCGAATAAGCAGCGGGAGGCTCCATAAAAGAAAGTTAATTTTTTTAGCAAAACTTCATTTTGTGATAGGGTCTCTTTTGTATATAATCCTTAATCATCGCCCTATATATCAATTCTTTAAATTCCCTAATTTTGATAATATTGGATCTACCCTTTTCGTTGTTTTTGTTACTGGGCTTTTAACGTATGTTGTTTGGGCAACGTTACTTAACATCGCAAAACAAAGGTTTGAGGATAGCACTTTTAAATCTCACTAATCACATATCAGCTTTAAAAACATATGAGTGAAATCTGGGACAAGAGAACAATTAATTTTCTACATCAGCAAAAATCCGGGGACAGTATACTAATTCTTCTGAGGTAAGAAATTAATTAGTATACTGTCCCCGAATTTATTGCGTTAAGCTGGAGCACAAATTTCAAATTAAACAATGACTTACTAACACTCTAACCACATACCATCATGAAAATAAAAACCTTCATCCTCTCACTACTATTTTTCAATTGCTCCTGCTCACAACTTAACCACCCTTCAAGCAAAGTCATAACCTTTGAATATGACAATAAATCCATACTGCTACAGGCCCCACAAGGATATTGTTTTTATGATGAAAATAAACCTGTAGAAAAAGATGTAGTAAAGTTGTTAAGAGCAGCGAATCCGGAAACAGAGTCTAAAATTTATTTTACCTTCCAGAAATGCGAGGAAAAAGAAGGATTCTTATCAAGCCAGAATCCTCTTTTCAGAGATACAGGAATGATAGATTCCTATTTACCAAGAACTCTAAAAGATCTTAAACGGCATAGACTAGAAACTAGTAGAGAGGTTTATACAAAATTTTATGCTAAATATGCTGCAGCGGATACTGTAGAATCTATTAACAAATCTTTTATCGATCATCTTCTTCCCGAAATAAAAAAGAAAAACCCTCACAAGATTATGAAGGAAATTACAAGCCTAACCACCGAGCAAAAGGCTGAACTAAAGAAAGTTCATGATTATGCATTTGGTAATGAAAAAATATCATTTCTCTCTTTTAATATCAACTTAGAGCCCGGTGAAGCAGTGTACGAACATCAAGAATATCGTGTAGGAAAAATTACTACAAAATGTATAGGTGCAACAACCTTAATAAATTATATCCCGCTAACATTTGTTATATGCGAAGATAAAACGTCGGAAGATTGGAGGGATTTAGACAAGAAAATTAGAGACTATACCAAGTCTATTATAAAGCTAAATTCTGATGAGATAAGGTAAGTGAAGTAACGGAAAACATGTTCAATTGTGGGCGGAATATATCTAATCTGGCTCGCAATTGGCTTAATTATGTATTGCGCCGGCTTGATTTCTAAAGCAGGTAAAATTTAATCGCGCCCGCAATTTCCGCATCACCAACTTCGAAAAAACTCAAAATGAAAACACGCCACATTCTCGCGCTGATCATCGCTCTCACTTTCCCTCATTTCGCCCGCGCCCAATCAACGCAAGACATCATCAATCAACAAGATTGGATCACGCGCAACCAGCAAAATAAACTCGATGAAGAAAAAATAACCAAAGAGCAGGAAACCATCCGCAAAGAGCGCGAGCGGCGCAAAAAAGATGAAGAAAATTTGGGTGAAGATTTATCGCAAAAAAAAAGTAAATCGCCGCAATGTTTTTTGATTAATGACATCAGTTTGCGCGATGCCACGCTTATCTCAGCGCGTCAGCAGAAAAAAATTTTACAACCATTTTTAGGCCAATGTTTCGACAGCAAAAAGATGCTCGAATTGGTTGAGGAAGTCAGCAAATTTTATCAAAGCAAAGGCTATGCATCGGTGCAGGTTCTGGTTCCAAAGCAAAACATCCATCAGGGCAAACTTGAGCTAAAAATCATCGAAGGAAAAATTGAGGAGATCATTTTAAACGACAATTCCACCCTCGACAAAATGCAGGAATTTACTGCTTTCGGCAATCTTGAAGATGAATATCTCGACCTCGCCGACATCAATCAGGGCCTCTATCAAATCAACCGCCTGCCCTCCAATCATGCGGTGATGAAGATCGAGCCCGGCATTAATGAAGGGCAAAGTAAAGTTTATGTGCAGAATCAGCGCACGCTGCCGCTGCGCGCTTCTGTTGGTTATGACAATCTCGGCAATAAATTCACCGGTGTGAATCGCACCAATTTTTCCGGCGGGTTTGACAATCTTTTATTTCTCAACGATTCCACGAATCTCAGCTACTCAACCAACCTCAACGACAAAAACAGCGCCAAGAATATCAACGCATTTTCGGGAAGTTTTTCAATTCCGTTTCGCTATTATACTGCGACTTTCGATTATTCCAAAAGCGATTTCCTCGGCACCACGCCTGGTGTCAGCGGCCCTTTAAAACTCAGCGGTTTTTCCAATCGCAAAAGTTTTACGCTTGATCGCGTTTTGCTAAATTCCGGAAATTTCCGCCTCGCCGCGAGCACCTCACTCACGCAGAAAGAATCTGCGAGCTATTTAAATCAGCAGCGCATCGACACTTCGCAACGCAAACTAACAATAGCCAATCTCGCTTTCTCACTTTCAAATTATTTCGACAATGGCATCAGCCTTTATCTGCGCCCATCATTTTCGCTCGGCACTAAAATGCTCAATGCCAAACAAGATGATCCAAACTCTTCCGCCGCAACGCCACGCGCGCAATTTCAATTGATGAAAATTTACGCCGCAATTTCGAAAAAATTCACGCTGCCAAAAATTAATGCACCAGTTGTTTTGGCAACGGAAATGGATAGCCAGATTTCCAAAGATACTTTGTTTGGTTCCGAGCAATTCATGGTCGGCGGATATTATTCGGTGCGCGGTTTTCGCGAAAATTATTTAGTGGGCGATTCAGGATATTATTTTCGCAACAAAGCCACCTTCAATGTCGGATCACTAATGTTGCCAATGATTGGGGAAAATCGCGGAAATTTTGTTTATTTAAACCGTTTCAAAATTGAGCCATTTTACGATTATGGTCACACTCAAACCCGCTTTAACAATTCTGGCGGACGTCTTGCTGGTGCTGGTGTGAAGACAATTTTCGAAAGCAGATATTTTAACGCTTCTCTAACTTATTCCGCCGCAACAAATCGTTCACATCTTTTGAACAATAACCAAAAAGAAAATAAGCTGATTTATTTTGAATTAAGCGCAAGTTGTTGCTAAAAAATTCTAATCAGTTTTTAGCAAAAAAATTTTCCTAATGAAAAAATTCTTAACCGTCCTACTCGTTGTATTAATCTGGATTGTAACTTTTGAATCAGTAAGCTGGCTTGCTTATTCAAAGCTCGCACCAGCAAGCGGACAAAAAAATATCAGCGACTTGCTTAATAATAATGATAAGTCTTTTTCAACGGGAACGCGCACTGATCAAGGCCTTGAAAGTATTTCTGAGGCTGAAATCCTTCCTTATTATCTCTATCGCAACAAACCATTTTCTGGAATAGAAAGACAGCAGATCAATTCTGAAGGCTATCGCAACGGCACCAAAGAATTTGGCAAAAAAGAAAAAGGTAAAATCCGCATCCTCGCAATTGGTGGTTCAACAACTTATGGCTGGTTAATAAAAGATTACGAACAAGCTTGGCCGGCGCAGCTTGAAGCAATTCTCAACAAAAAATTTAATGGACAAGTTGAAGTGATAAATGCCGGCCTGCCGGGCGGAATGTCTCCAGAATTATTGGTCGCATTCATGCTCAAAGACCAATATTTGGACGCCGATATTATTATTTTCCACAATGGCGGAAATGATGCCGTGCCATTATTTTACAAAGATTATTACCCAGATTATCGCTATCACCGCGCCATAAATGCCGCTGAAAAATTACGCAAAGGCGAAAAAGCTTTGATCAAAAATTCACATTTTTTCAGGCTGCTTTATGCCTTCTGGCTCAAGGATTCATCAGTTTCTCAATCAATTCGCCCCGAGCCAGAGCAAAAATTATCTGTTCAAGAAACTGCAATAAATGTTAAAAAAAATCAGCCAATTGGTTTTGAGAGAAATATGGAGACGATGATAAAAATTGCCAAAGAGCAAAAAACTGAAATCGTGATTTTTCCTTTCCATCTAGCACGCAAAGAAATTTATAAAATCATTCCTAAAGATATGAGATATACCGAAAAAATTCACGACTCTTTGCAACTTGGAATTGAAAAAAATAAAGCGGTTTTGCGCGCACTTTCTAAAAAATATAATCTGCATTATTATGAAATGCCGCAAGATCAAATTCCGCTACAATATTTCTTCGATCATTGCCACTTAACTGCACAAGGCGATCGCATGAAAGCAGAATTTATTTCAAAAGGAGTTGAAGAAGTGATCAAAAAACGCATTTCACATTAATATTTTTTGCATTTCATCATCACGCGAAACGCCATCACAAAATAGGATTTTTTTAATTTGAAGATTGACTGAAAAAATCGCCGCCAGATTAATTTTAGCTATCACTTCAACCAATCAGCTAATTATGAAAAAAATTCTTGCCGGCCTTGTAATCTCTTCGTCATTTTTATTTTCTGCGCCAGCCCTCGCCAAAGACGGTTTATATGCCGCGGCAGATTTAGTGCTCTCCAATGCTTCTTATAAATTTGTTAATCCAAATCAAACCGCGCCGCAAAACAGAGTTGATGGAAGTTCGGTTGGTGTTGGTGCAACGCTTGGATATAAAAAATCTTTCAAACAATTTTTTGTCGCGCCGGAAGTTTTTTATGATTATCTAAATTCATCGAGCCCATCTTATTTTCACACCACGCAAGGCGTTGAAGGAGATACGCTGGAAATCCGCTCACGTTATGGCATCAAGGCCAATCTGGGTTATGATTTTACGCAAAATTTTTCATCTTATTTAACTTACGGTATTGCAGCTTTGGATCGCATCAGCCGCTATCCGTCATTTAATTACACGCAAGGCAAATGGGAAACTGCGGCAATTTATGGCATCGGCGCGCAATATCATCTCAGCGAAAATTGGTCGATGCGTGCTGAATTTAACAGCCAGCGCTTCAACGCCATTTATTACGCAGTGCCTGGATCAACCAGCAAAATCAGGCTCAATGTTTTGAAAATCGGCATCCTTTATAATTTCTAAAACGATGCTGACACTTCACGAAATCGCCAGATTGGAAGCGCAGAAAAAAATTTCCGCATCGGAAATTACACAACAAACAATTGCGCTTTTGGCTGATGGCGCGGATGTTCACAAGCTTGATGAAAATGGCGAAACGCCTTTCAACATTGCGGCGGCGGCATCTCCAATCATCGGGCGGTTGCTTACAAATCACTGGCTGGCTTTGGCACTCGCGGGTCTGGGGACAAAAAAATTAAATGATAAATCGGGCAGTCATAATTCGACGTTGGCGCAATATATCGCGAAATGGTCGAATGCGCAGGAAATTGAAAAGCAACTTGATGACGCAATTTTCAAAGGCATGAATATCGCGGTGCAAAATTCGAGCGGCTGGACACCACTTCACGCCGCTTGTGCTATGGTTGGAAGGCTTCACGCGGTGCGGGCGTTTTTTGATCGCTATTCGCAAGCGCAAAGAAATTTTTTAACCACAGAAATCTACGAAACGCGCTATAGCGAATCGCCGGAATTAATTCGCTATGATGTAAATTTAAAAGCCGCGGACATCGCAAAAGCGCGCTTATTTTATGCCAAAACTTTGCCGCAAAAAAATCGCGATGAGTTGCAGCAATATATTAATTATATTCAAAGCAGCTCACCGAATTGAAACAACACCGCGCATTTGTTTTACAAAATAAAATTCCATTGCCGATAAGGAAAATCCCTTTCAACAAATAGATTTTTTATGAAAAAATTTTGGGCTTCAGGATTAATTGTTTTGGTTCTTTGGGTAATTTTTGCATCAGCGCCGGTTAAGGCTGATGTTGAGCCGGTGGCAACACCGCAATCATCTGCGGACTGGAAATAATTTTTTAATTACCAAAAGATCCAAGCCGATTCTCGCCAAGAGAGTCGGCTTTTTTTTGGCAAAAAAAACTTTACTAAAAAAGCAAAATTGAGATAAGCATTTCGTTAACCTCTAAATAATAAAAAATGGTCGAAACTTATCCCTTAATCACAACCATCGTCGTTAGCACTGTATTCGCCTTCCTTCTCGGGCTTTTGGCGAACCGCTTAAAACTTCCCACCATTCTTGGCTATCTTCTTGCCGGAATTATGCTTGGGCCACACACTCCCGGAATGGTTGCAGATTTCGGCATGGCAAAACAACTCGCCGAAATCGGAGTGATTCTTTTGATGTTTGGTGTTGGTTTGCATTTCTCAACACAGGATATTCTCAACGTGCATCGCGTCGCAATTCCAGGCGCCATTGCACAAATTTTTATCACCACTTTTATCTGCACGATTTTTGCGATGTGGATGAAATATGATTTTATGGAAAGCCTGGTTTTCGGCCTCACGCTTTCAGTTGCCAGCACCGTGGTGATGCTGCGTGCCTTTGAGCAACATAATTTGCTTGAATCACGCGTTGGAAAAATTGCCATTGGCTGGTTGATCGCCGAAGATATTATCATGATCCTGCTGCTGGTTTTGCTGCCGTCATTTGCTACGCTTGATATTGACGAGGCTTTAGATTTGCACAGCATACTCTCAAATATTTTTTTCACTATCATCAAGATTGCCGCTTTCGTGATGGTGATGATGGTAGCAGGAAAAAAATTATTGCCGAAACTTCTCACCGCAATTTCCAAAACCAAATCGCGCGAATTAATGTCGCTTGGAATTTTGGCGATTGCTTCCGGCTTTGCCTTCATCGCTTACACTTTATTTGGCGCGTCCTTCGCGCTTGGCGCTTTCATGGCCGGCTTCATTTTAAACGAAAGTAAGATCGGGCAAAAATCTGCCGAAAAAGCGCTGCCGCTGCGTGATATTTTTGCAGTGCTGTTTTTTATTTCTGCGGGAATGTTGTTTGATCCAAATATAATTTTGAAAGAGCCGCTTTTGATTTTGATCGCTTTTCTGCTCACGGTTTTTGGCAAAGCTTTGGTGGCTTATTGTATCATGCGTTTCTTTCGTCAGGGAATTTTTAATTCATTGATTTTGGCGGTAAGCCTGGCGCAAATCGGGGAATTTTCTTTCATCATCACGGCGCTGGCTTTGAAGCTGGGGGTGTTTTCACAAACTCTTTACGATCTGGTGATTGCCAGCGCTTTGATCTCAATTACTCTCAATCCGTTTTTGTTCAAACTGGTTGAAAGCATTGAGATCAAAGGGCACAAAAATTAGTCTCTTTTTCGATCTTTTTCCAAACGATCAAAAATTCCGCTGAGATGGCGGTGTAAATCTCCCGGTTTTCTAGCAGTGATAAATTGTCCGTCTTCTTTTAGCGCTTCATCGCAATAAGTTGCGCCGGCATCTTCAATTTCTTTTTTGATTTCCGGCCAGGCTGCAATATTTTTTCCTTTAATCAAACCAGCCGCCGCAAGGATTTGCGGACCATGACAAATTGCCGCGATGATTTTTCCGCGCGCTGCAAAATCGCGCACAAATTTCAAAACCATTTCATCTTCACGCAATTTCGCCGGAGCTTTTCCGCCGGGTAAATAAAGCAATTCGTAAAAATCCGGATTCACATCGGCAATTGATTTTGAATCATTCAAACCAATGCCGTGTTTGCCTTTGAATGAACCGCCTTTAATCGTGATCACATCAACATCATAACCGCCTTCCTGAAAACGGTAATAAGGATAAAAAAATTCGATATCTTCCATGTTATCACCGGTGATCATGGCGATTCTTTTATTTTTTTTGAGGCGATCGGGAATCGGCACCGCTTTATGATTATCTTCAACCGAATGCTTGCCTTCAAATGCATCGGTAATGTCTTTTTTTATTTCCTTAAATGTCTCTTTCATTTGTCCCCGCTTGTAAAACTTGTTAAAACAAAAATGGGAAATCCTCTTTCGAGGACTTCCCACTTCTAGTTGCCAAACTATTTCTTTTTAGTGGTGCTACTTTGCCCACCACTTTTCTTCGTATTAGATGAAGAAGCTTTGTTGCTTTCTTCCCACTGATTTTGCGCTTCCCAATTTTGCTGATTTTGATTCGCAGAATTTTCGTTTTTTTGGCCGTTATTCCAGGCTTCGTTTTTATTCCATGATTCATTTTGTTTATTGGTAGTCATGTTTCCTCCTTGGATTGTTGACATCAGGCCAGCCATTGGTCTGACTGCGCATTAGTTAGAAACAGCGAAATAAATTCTCAGTTGCGATCTAGTTTAAATGCATAAAAGTTTCATAAATTCGCTTAGAAATCTTTACGTTTTCTTTACATCTTTTTGGGGGATTCATATAGCCTTTTTATTTAAGCGAAACCTAGTTTCCGACACACGAAAAAAAGGAGGGAATATGTCTAATTTTCTTAACAAAACATGTTCGTGCATCAAATCATTTTTCTGCAAAATCTTTGGACGAAAAAAAGATAATGCAAAAGAAGCGATCAAAATGCATGAAAACATGACCGAAAAACAAGTGGATAAAATGGTCAAAGACAGCTTTCCGGCCAGCGATCCGCCCAGCACTTATTAAAAATTTTCTCACCACAAAATTTCCCGCACATCATTTTTGTGAAGGTGATGATTTCAGTTTTGTCTGTCTGGAATCATCACCTTCACTAAACTGATGAGCCCTTCTCCTGCCTTATTTTACGCATCCTTTATATCTTCGAAGAAGTTCCAAACTGCGAATTTATTTTGTCCTCTCTAACTCTGAAAATGGGAAATCCGGCTATTTCGATCAGCTGCGAAAGCGCCGGCATTTCCTTTTTTTTCTAACAATATAATGGAGGAAATATGAACAGAAATAGAAATCAAAATCAAAATCGCGACGAATTCGGCAGATTTACTAGCGATGAAGACCGTTATTATTCTCGCGGCGGCGGATCTTGCTATCGCGATGAAGATTGCGGTACCGGAAGATATTCAAATTCTTCTTCTTCAAGAAACGAAAATTACGGCAACGAAGATGAAGATGATTATTCTTCACGCTCTTCTCGCTCTTCACGTGGCAACCGTGGCAGCAGAGGCGAAGGTCAAGGTTGGTTCGGTGATTCAGAAGGACATGCTCGCGCAGGTTCTATGTCTCATGGCGGACGCTCTCAACGCAGCAGCCGTGACGAAGATTATGATGATTATTCTTCATCATCTTCTCGTGGCAACAGAGGAGGACGCAGCAATCAAAGCTCATCTTCTTCTAGCCGTCGCAGATCAAGCAACTGGTAGAAAATAAAAGGGAGAGCAAAAGCTCTCCTTTTTGTTAATGGGCCGCATCCAATAGGTGCGGTCCATTTTTTTTGTCTGCAAGAATTTCGCGCACGCGGTCTCAGACTCTGACCCCTTATAAAAAACTTTCGCGCAAAAAAAATGGACTCCGCACCAATCGGCACGGAGTCCATTTAATTTACGAAGGCGGAAATTATTATCCCAAATAATGCCCAAACTCCTTCAACACTTCCTGCGCATAAAACATCTGCACTTCTTTGGCATCGCCATTTTGCGCCATCACTTTTTTGCTCGCGATAACTTTACCGCGATAAGTCAGCGCGAAATAGCAAAACAGTTTGAATTGCGATTCCTTGATCGGCGTTGCATAACCTGTAATGCCAATCCCAAAATCACTGGAAAATAATTTGCACACACCAAGTGCCATTTCCTCAGCAACTTTTTTCGAAACGCAATTACAACTTTCCGCCTTGATGGGATCAACCAGCAAGTGGCGACATTTCTGTCCCAAATTGTAAGTTGTGATTCCGCCTTGGTAGAATTTTTCCGCACCGTTTGCCGCGGCAAATGCAGTTTGTAAAACGCCCGAAGTTACGCTTTCGGCAACTGCGATTGTCTCAGATTTTGATAGAACCGCTTTTTTGATTTGTTCGATAGTTTTCATTTTAAACGTCGGCTTTGCTTTGATATTCAGGCATTTTTTTCATTTCGTCCATTTCCTGCGCCAATTCTTCAGCGCGTTCATCGGACAAAACTTTTTTTGCTTTCTCGAAAATTCCTTCCTCTTCTTCTTTCACGTGATGCGTCACGCTGTGTTTGAACTCGCCGAATTGCTCGATCCATTCCTCGCTGCCCATATCAAGCTTGGAGAGTTTTTTGAGATATTTTTCGATTTCTTCATGTTCCTCCTCAGCTTCTTCGATGCGTTCTTCTGTTGGTTTTTTATGCTCCAAAGCTTTGTAGAAACTGTCCTGCTCAGTTTTTGCGTGAAGCAAAAGCTCATGTTTTATTTCCGCAAAAAGCGCTTCGCGCTCAGATTTCTTATCCGCCGCAAGCAGCTCTTCCATTAGTTTGGCGACCTTGCGATGGTCTTTTTTTAAGTAGCTATAGATGTCCATATGCACTCCTATTTTTTGGTTAATTGGGGATTTAATTCGACCTTGATCCAGCCGCTTTTGCGTTGGTCAAAGGCTTCGAAAGCTTCGATTGCAGACGACAGCGCTTTCTGCTTGGTAAGAATTTTTGTCGGATCAACAACGCCAGAGGCCACCAGATTCACCAGATAAGGAATATATTTGTGATGCGGACAATTGCCCATTCTGATGGTGAGATTTTTTCCCATCGCTTTGCCAAGCGGAAAATTTTCAACTTTTTGTGAATAAACGCCGATGATTGAAATCGTGCCTTCTTTACACACTGCATCCACCGCCCATTCAATTGCCTGAGTTGGGGCTTGTCCGGGCTGCCATAAATCTCCGTCAGGATTTTGTTTGGGCGCAATTTCTTTGAGTTGTTGCTCGCGCTTTTTTTCTTTGCCGGTTAATTTGTCTTTCATGTGGTCCATGAAATTTCCGTGCCGACATTCTGCATCCACACCAACTGCATCAATCACACGATCGGCGCCGATTCCGCCGGTTAATTTTTTGATGGTTTTTACCGGATCTTCTTCATCGAAATTAATAGTTTCCGCACCAAGCTCGCGCGCTTTTTTCAAGCGATCAGGAACGCGATCAACCGCGATAACCCGCGCTGCACCAAGAAGTTGTGAACTGATGATTGCAAATAAACCAACTGGTCCGCAGCCAAACACCGCAACGATTTTGCCTTTTTTTACATCAGCAATTTCTGCACCAAAAAATGCGGTTGGAAAAATATCTGAAATTAAAATTGCCTGATCATCAGAAACATTTTCCGGCAATTTTGTCATGCCGACATTGGCGAATGGAACGCGAACTTTTTGGGCCTGCATGCCATCAAATGGCCCCGTTTCTTTTGGTCCACCGAAAAATGCGGTACCTTTTTCTTTGCCATTTGGATTAGCATTATCGCATTGCGAATAGCAGCCGGCGCGGCAATAAACACAATAGCCGCAAGCAATTGTTGAGGCAATTACAACGCGATCACCAATGTTGAAATTGCGCACATTTTTGCCCAATTTTTCAACTACACCAACACCTTCATGGCCAAGAATTGTTCCCGCTTTCATTCCCGGCGCAATGGCGACATCAAAAAAATTTCTGATGATGATAAAGCGATTTTTTCGATGATTTTAGAAAATGATCTTTTCACCGGCACTGATTTAGGCTATAGCAACGGCATTCGTTTTTCCTATATTTCTGCTGAAGATCAATCACCGCAATTTCTAAAAAACGTAGCTTCATATTTACCGCTGCTGCAAAAAAGCGGTAAGCGCCGCATCACGGTGGCCGGCGGACAAAGCATTTATACACCAAGAAATATTAGCAGTGCGCAATATCAGCAAAATGATTTTCTTTATGCGGGTTGGCTCTACGGATCAATCGGCATCACTACTGATACCGGAAAAATTTATGACAATTCAATGCTCACCCTTGGCATAGTTGGTCCCTCAGCCCATGCCGGCGGCACACAAAAATTCATCCATCATATTTCGCACGGCAGTCCACAACCAAAAGGCTGGGATTATCAATTGCATGACGAGCCGGGAATAAATTTTTCTTACGAGCGCAAATGGCGCGAAATTTTGCAGGCCGAACCGTTTGGTATCGGCGTTGATGTGATTCCGCATCTTGGCGCGAGTTTGGGAAATGTTTCGACTTACGCCGCAACCGGCGCAACTTTTCGCATCGGTTATGATTTACCTTCCGATTATGGCCCGCCGCGCATCCGCCCTAATTTGCCGGGCTCGGATTTTTTTATCCCCACCAAAAAACTCGGCGGCTATTTATTTTCAATTTTGGAAATGCGCGCGGTTGGGCGAAATATTTTTCTTGATGGAAATACTTTCGAAGACAGTGCCCATGTTGATAAACGAATCATGGTTAGAAGTGCGCAAATCGGACTTGCAGTGACTTATCACGATTGGCGATTTTCTTATTCACAAGTTTTTGTCAGCAAAGAATTTAAAGGCCAAAAAAGCGGCAGCACTGAATTTGGTGCCGTTTCAATTTCTTACCGTTTTTAGCGATGTTGAAGCAGATGCAAAAATTTCCTTTCCAATTGGCGGCGAATTAAGTTAAAGCATTTTTTTGAAGCCGAAGCCGCCACCTGTAGGCTTTAACCAGACAAAATTTAAAATTGGAGCTTAAGTATGATAAACTTAAAAAATATTACCGATTCCGTCAAAGAACCGGTAAAAAATCTCAAACACCAGGCCGAAAATCTAAACCAAAACATCAAAGAGGGATCAGAAGATCTGAATAAAAAAATCCATGAAGGCGCAGAAGCTTTGGACAAAGGCTTCCGCCATCCGATGGATTATAATTATCTGATCTTTGCTTTGCCAATCGTTTTGATCCTTCTTGCTTTCATTCCGATGCCGGTTTGGCTTTTGCAAATCGTGCGTTTCATCATCACTTGCTGCATGGGCTATGTGCTATTTTTTGAATGGCGCTTAACCAAAAAACGCGAAAAAGTTTTTTTCATCAGCATGGCTTTGGTGATTTTATTTAACCCGCTGATTCCTTTCTACGTGCCGGGAATGCCGATCAACATTATCACAATTTTGGCGATTGGTTATTTGGCTTATACAACTCAGCAGGGAAAAAATTATCGCACCGTGCATCATAACCATGCTCAGCATTCTACTCATCATGTTGCGCATCATACAAAACATGGCGCGCATCATGCTGAACCGCATGTTGCACATAAATCACCTGCAACAAAAGAGCACAATAAACCGCATCATAAATCTTAATTTGGAGGTAAAATGTTAGATTGATTGGACAATTTCGTTTTTAATCATCGCATTAATCGCCGGATTGCTTGGATTTACCGGCCTCGCCGGTGTTTCGGTGGAAATGGCAAAAACCATTTTCTTCCTCTTCTTAGTTTTGTGGCTGGTTGCAGTTGTGATAAATATTATCCGAGGCAAACCACCGAAAAATTTATAATTTCTACTAAAATAGGCTCCGGTTTTTTCAAAAAAGCCGGAGCCTATTTCTATAATTGACTAAGATAATCTCGCCGAAATATTGCGCTCCTCACTCTCGCAAATCCCGCCAAAGCTTCCAAAATCAAAAATGACCAATCATCAACTGCGAAACTTTTTTTACCTGTTTCTGCTTTCTTGTTGCTGGGGTCCGTCATTTTTATTTATCAAGATTGCCGTTGAATATGTAGGGCCCATCACGCTCACCAATATCCGCATGATTATTGGCGGAATCATTCTTTTTACTATTCTCAAAATTAATAAAACCCAATTGCCGCCGCTTGGCAAATGCTGGAAACATTTTGCGGTGATGGCAATTTTTAGCTGCGGCTTGCCCTTCACAATGTTTGGTGTTGGTGAACAATATATCGACAGCTCGCTTGCCGCAATCATCAACGGCACCACGCCGCTTTTTACTTTGATGATCGCACATTTCACAACTGATAATGATCGCTTAACTAAGACAAAATTTATTGGATCAGTTATTGGTTTTTCGGGATTATTTTTGTTGGTGTTGCCATCATTAATTGGCGCTAAAGCTACGATTTACGGAATACTTGCTTCTCTCAGCGCAGCGATTTCTTACGGCATCGGATTCGTTTATGCCAAAAAATATATTCATGGCTTCAAGCCTTTGGTGGTGCCAACCGCCCAACTTTTACTCGCGGCAATTTTTCTGCTGCCTTTTTCGCTTATCATCGAAAATCCTTTAGAAATCGAATATGTTTCAACGGGCGCGACCATATCCATCCTTGGTCTCGCAATCCTTGGCAGCGCTTGTGCTTTTGTGATTTATTATAAATTAATTTCTCTCACTAACGCGACTTACACGGCGTCAGCAAATTATATTATTCCGGTCTTTGGTGTGATACTTGGAATGATTGTGCTGGATGAGGCGATGACATGGAACTGCTATATCGGCTCGATCATGATTTTATTTGGTGTGATGGTGGCTAATGGGGTGATTAATTTGCGTAGGAAATCTTCTTAAAATCTAGTCGTCATCCTTAGCCTGCAAGGCCGAGGATCTCAGGAGTTTTTGTATATTAAAACTCACGAGATTCTCGCTGCTTCGCATCAAGGATGACGAAAAAATTTATTTTATCTCGACTTATGCGGTCTCGCGCCGGGTCTGCTGCCGTAAGGTCTTTTTTTGGTATATTTACGATTCTCATCATGAGTTAATTCCTGACGCGAAACTGTTTTATTTCCCGATTTATAACCAAAGAAATTTCCCAATTTTTCCGCAATCACCTTCAAACCAACTTTCGGTTTTTTGTGATGCGAATGCGAAGTTTTTTGACCTTCACTTCTTTCATGTTGTTTGTGATGAGGTCGGGCATGTGGAGCACGTCTTTCTTCACCACCACGTTCTCTTCTTTCTTCACGATGTGGTCTTTCTGCTCTCTCAAATTTGTTACCGCCTTCAACTTTATTACCACGGCTCAGCGTTCTAGGCGCCGCATGTTGATGCGTTCTTGGTTTCGGCGCTTCTTCGTCACTTCTTCTATTTTGTGAAGCCGAGGAAATTTTTCTCACCCCGCTTACTCCCGCAACACCGTGGAAAGCATGAGTTGAATCAACCGGAATTTGATAACGAATTGTTTTTTCAACTGATTTTAACATCACACGCTCAGTTGGATCACAAAAAGAAATTGCAATACCATCTTTGCCGGCACGCGCGGTGCGGCCGATGCGGTGCACATAACTTTCCGGATCCATCGGAATATCATAATTAATCACGTGCGAAATTCCTGGCACGTCAATGCCGCGCGCTGCAATATCAGTTGCAATTAGAACTTTAATTTTGCCGCTACGAAAACTCGCCAAAGCCGCTTCACGCGCGCTTTGCGAACGGTCACCGTGAATGGCATCGGCTTTAATTCCATTCTTCGCCAGGAAATCGATAATGCGGTTGGCACTATGTTTGGTGCGGATGAAGACCAAAGTTGAATGAACCTGATCTTGCAATAAAACATCTTTTAAAAGTGCCGCTTTGTTTGAGCGCTCCACAAAATAAACTTTTTGCGCGATACGCTCAACCGTTGTTGCAGGAGGTGTAATTTCAACTTTTACCGGATTGTTCAAAATCGAATGCGCCAAATGCGAAATCGTTGAAGGCATTGTTGCCGAGAAGAACAAAGTCTGGCGCTCTTTTGGCAAACGCGCGATGATTTTTTTGATGTCGTTGATGAAGCCCATATCAAGCATGCGATCCGCTTCATCAAGCACAAAAATTTCGAGATCAGAATAGCGCACATGGCCTTGATTCATCAAATCAAGCAAGCGGCCAGGCGTTGCGATCACGATGTCCAAGCCTTTTTGCAGATTTTTAATTTGCGGATTTTCACCAACGCCGCCAAAGATCACCGCATGTTCTAAATTTGAATGTGAGCCGTAGAGGTCAATATTGTCAGCAATTTGCGAAGCGAGTTCTCTGGTTGGAGTAAGGATTAAACATCTGAGGTGATTAGCGCGACGAGGTTTGTTTGATGAAGAAAGAAGTTGAATGATCGGTAGTGAGAAAGCGGCGGTTTTGCCGGTTCCGGTTTGCGCAATTCCTAGAAAATCTTTTTTCTCTAAAATATGTGGAATGGCACCAGCCTGTATAGGAGTAGGAGTTACATAGCCTTTCTTGTCGAGAGCGGCAAGAATTTGCGTGTTTAAACCGAGGTCTTGAAAATTTGTCATAAGTAAAAATTTGTTATTGGTTAGTTTCAGCTATCAAGTCATTTGTGAGAATTAAACTAAGCAAAACAGCAATAAAGCCGGTGATTCCCGGGTTTCCAAACAAAGCATAAAAACTGTTGAAGGGCTATTTTGATAATCAAAAAAACATCTACATCGAAAAGAAGCCGTAAGCATTATGAAACAGCCCGCTATCTTTCGCAACCAAATTAAAAAATAATTCTTATTCAGCAGCGCTGTCACATCAGTTCAAGTTCAGTTAATTTCGAAAATGCAAACTACTCAAGTAACCATAATTGGCGCGGGTCCAACCGGCTTGCTCTGCGGAATAAATTTAGTTAATAATGATATCAAAGTTAGGATCTTTGAAAGCAGAAGTGAACCTTCACATCTTTCACGCGCTTTGGCGATTCATGCCGGAACCCTTGAATATCTTGAGGCAACGCATCCAAGTTTGTTGAAAAAATTTCTCGCGCGCGGAAAAAAAATCCAAAATTTGCAAATCGGCGAAAAATATGAGCTCGATATGAGCATCATTCCAAGCAAATTTAATTACATTTTATTGCTCGAACAGGAAGAAACTGAAGAGCTTATGGAAGCGCATCTGGCAAGCCTTGGTGTGAAAGTTGAAAGATCCTGTGAATTAATTGATGCCAAAAATGAAGAGCGCCAAGTCATCGCAATTTTAAAAAAAGATGAGGAAAAATTTTCGGTTTCCTCAAAATATTTAATCGATTGCAGCGGCGCGCACAGCATTATTCGTAAACAAATTTTAAAAATTCCATTTCGCGGCGAAAAATATATCGGACGTTTGGTGATGGGCGATGTAAAATTACGCACCAATTTGCCGGAATATTCTGGCTATTTAACCGGAAATGAAAATGGCAATGCCGCCTTTCTGCCACTGACTTCTCCGCAATATTTCCGCATCATTTTAACACCGCATAAAACTATCTCTATTCCGCCACAAATCAGCATCGAATTTTTTCAGGATTTGTGCAAAACAATGGCGCCAAATATCGAACTTGATCGCGAAAACAAATGGCTCACTTCTTTTGAATTAAGCAAAAGAATGGTTTCAAAAATGCGCGTGGGCAGAATTTTTTTGGCGGGTGACGCAGCACATATCCACAGCCCGGTTGGCGGCCAAGGCATGAATCTCGGGCTGCAAGATTCATTCAATATTTGCTATAAATTAAAACGCGTTTTGATGGATGGTTTTGGTGAGCGCACTCTCGATAATTATGAAAAACAAAGACTGCCAATAATTACAAAAGTATTGCGTTTAACTAACGCCGCGATGCGCTCTGGCGTTGAAAAATCATGGATCAGCGAAGTGGGTTTATTTTTTGTGCGCTACATCGCGGCCCCGATTTTTTTCAGAAGCAAATTTTTGCAGAAAAAATTTCTCATGATTATTTCACAACTCAATTCGGCGCGCGAAGAGATGAAGCGCATGCGCCTGCTCTAGAAATTGTAAATCAAACCAAGCTTCACCACCCCAAGCTGCGTTCTGACTTTGCTGCCGCTTGCCGCATAATTCATGTGAAATTGCTGATAGTCGTAAGAAGCTTTGGCGGAAATTCCCAAAGGCAAATCAAACAAAATTCCAATGCCATAAAGCGGCGCAAATTCAGTTTTTGAAATTGAATTTCCACTTGATGGCAAATTGCTTTCATAACGCACATTGGTAAGGCCATAAGTGATGAAAGGCGTGATGCGCGGCAAAATTGCAAAACCTAGGTTGGCTTTCACACCATAACGATTTTTTAGCGCGATCGTATCACCTTGATTTATATGGTTGGAATTATTTTCAAAATCACGCGATGAGGCGCGCAGATCGTCATAAAATAATTCTGCTGAGGCCAGCAATGTCAAAAAATCAATGCGATAACCGGCATTCACACCATAATTTCTTTTATCAGCTTCAGCGATTGAATGATTTTTTGGACCCGTAAGCGAAGTAGAATTTTTCGCCTTAAAACGCGCGTCAGCATTGAGCGCATCAACTCCAACAAAAAGACCAGTGGCGTAAGATGGTGATGTAGAAAGCAAAAAAATTGCGCAGAAAATTTTTGATAAATTTTTCATATAACCTCCAAATTTTGTTAAGAAAAAATCTGGTAACAGATTACGAAAAAACTGGCAAGTGCTTCTTTATAAAAATTTCAGCGCGGCTTTTTTGTTCCAAGTCTTCCAACCAATGGCAGACTTATTGCGGGATGGATAAAATCGATGCCAAAAGACAATCCCAAAATATTCACTTCAACGCCTTGATACCAATCCAAAATTATCCCAAGCAAACCGTAAAACGAAAATTGATAACCGGTTTTTCCCTCCGATTGCGCAAAAAAATCGCGGCATAAATAATCTTTGCCAACCGCATTGCTTGGCAGCGCGATTTTGATTTCCTTTACTTCACGAATTACATGCGAAACAAAAGTGTTGCTGTTTGGCCCGGGAAATACGCGATAAAATGAATGACAAGGATAGGCCTGCACCGCAGCGGAAATTTTGGGGATAATTTTTTCGGCTAATTCGCCGCTCGCCGAATAAATAATTTCGGGCTTGGCACCATACCAATAACGATCCGGCAAATCCTGCGCAATGCCAATCACACCCTGCCCGCGATAAGTGTTCCACAAGGCGGCGTGATAAACCAGATAGCTTGAAGCATTTTTTTCCTTGGTAGCAATCCAAGTGTGAACCGAGAAGCGTCCGCGCCAGGCAAAGGCACGTGCCGAATAAATCTGCACTTGCGCTTCCTTGTCCAAATGCGCCGGCGGCACTAAATTAGCGCTTTGGCGCGATGCGGTTGCCCAATTGGAATTTGGCGTGGGAATCACAATCATCAGAAAAACCGCCAGCAACAAGGATAAAAAAAGCATGAACATGCAGAAGAGAAAAATTTATTTATAAAAACTTGGCTCCATAGTCGATTCTAAAAAAAGCACCAACTAATTCGCAAATGAAACTAGAACTTCCTACAAGGTCACAAGCACATGAAGAACATATCCGCAAAATCGCGGATATGGTTGTTGCAACCGGCGGCAAACAAATTTTGTTTGTCATTTTATTTGGCTCCTTCGCGCGCGGCGATTGGATCTTTGACCGCTATTCCGAAGATGGTATAATTTATCAATATGCATCTGATTATGATTTTTTAATCATCAATCGCAGCAAAAAAAATGACGGCGAAATTTCGGATTTCGATTTGGAGCGCAAAGTGAGCCGCGCTGCCGGTTATCTCGGTGGACACAAGACGCATTTTGTTACAGAATCAATTGATCACGTAAATTCTGAATTAGAAAAAGGCCGCTATTTTTTCTCCGACATCAAGAAAGAAGGAATTTTGCTTTATGATTCAGGCGAAGTGGAATTGTCCGAACCGCGAATTTTAACCAAAAAAGAAATTCTCGAATTAGCACGCCAGGACTACGAGCATTGGTTCCACAAAGGCACGCGATTTTTGGTGAATGTGCTTTTCAATTTGCAGGATAATGACCTCACAACGGCAGCATTTTTATTACATCAAGCCGCCGAAAGTTTTTATAATTGCGCACTTTTAGTGCAAACCGGCTATAAGCCAAAAACCCACGATTTAGAAGAACTCAACAAACTTTGCGCCGCGCATAATCACGAATTTTTGATGATTTTTCCACTCGCCACCGAAGAACAAAAAGAATGTTTCAAGCAATTGCAAAAAGCCTATGTCGAGGCACGTTATAACAAGCATTATCGCATCACCAAAGAACAGCTTGAATATCTGATCAACCGCGTTGAGAAATTGAAAAAAATCGTTGAAGAAGTTTGGGAGAAAAGAAGTTTAGATTTGCAATAAATTGACGGAATTTTTGGCGGGCGAGAAATTTATTTTTTCGAAAAAAGATGCGCCAATCTTCAAATGACATGAAGCTCCATACTTGATAGCGATTGGTTAACACCTCAAAATTTTTTATCCGCAAGAAATAAGGCATTTGGCGGATTAGCGGATAATTTGCATTCAACGCATTAGAAAAAGACATTCCCTCTTTTTTCGAAAACCAATTGCGCAAATATTGTGCAGGATCATCGCCGATAAAGCGCGGAAATTCAACCCAGGCATTTGGCCGCATATCGGCTTCGATAAAATAACGTTTATTGTCGGCAAAAGAATGGATGCAAGAAATGGTGGTGAATCCATCAGCCCCAAGCGCTTTGCCAAGCGCCTTCATTTCAGAAAATAATTTTTCATCAAAATTTCCCAGCTGATAATAATTGCGCAAAGAGGACGGGCCGAATTTATTAAAAATTACTTTTTCGATCACGGAGTAAGAAAAATGGATCAACTCTCCTGCCTGGTAAATAGCGGATAAATCAAGTTCGCGACCAATTATTTTTTGCTGCAGCAAAACCGGATAAACCGTAATTTTTTCTTTAATTTCATCAAAATCCGCCAGGCTTTGGCATTCAAAAACACCGCGTCCGCCATTAGATGAATTGAGTTTTACCATGCAGGGATAGCCCAATCTTTCTGCTTTGTCTTTTAAATCCCAAAAATTTTGCGCCACAAAAAATTGCGGCGTGGTGATATTTTCCGCAGTGAGAATTTCTGAGAGACCGATTTTTGAAAATAAATGCGAAAAATTTTTCTCTGAGCAAACCGGCAGCAATTTTAATTTGCGCTCAATGGACATGCTGCTTTGCGCAACATCACAAATCATTTCATCATTGGTTAAAATTATAAAATCATAAGGGCTGAGATCTTTGTAATGCAAAACTTCAATCATCTCCTTCATCGAAGAAACAGCATGATAATTTTTGAGATATTTATTTTTCTTCAGCAAATGATTGTTTGAAAGACAGTCCACCTCAAAGCCGCTTCGCACCAATAAGGACGGCAAACTCATTATCAATTCGATCTCTTGTCCAACAATTAACGCCCGAAGTTTTTTCACTTATTTCCCAAAAATTTTTGATAAAGATCCGGACGATTTTTCTGGGTGATTTCTTTAGCTTTTTCCAAACGCCATTCATTGATTTTTTTATGATGCCCTTGCGTCAAAATTTCCGGAACCTCACGACCGCGCCATTTTGCAGGGCGCGTGTAATGTGGATATTCGAGCAGATTTTCAAATTGCGAATTTTTTTCTGAGCCGAAAGATTCTTCAGCGAGCGATTCATCAGCGCCGAGCACACCTTCAACATTGCGCAAAATCGCATCAATAAAAGGATAAGCCGCAATCTCACCGCCGGATAAAACATAATCGCCGAGGGAAATTTCTTCGATTTGAAATTCGTCTAAAACCCGCTGATCCACGCCTTCGTAGCGTCCACACAAAATCATAATTTCATTTTCTTTCGCAAGTTCGCGCGCAATTTTTTGGTTAAAAACTTTTCCGCGCGGCGAGAGATAGATTAATTTACGATTTAGGATTTGCGAATTACGATTTGCCTCGATTGCATCGGTTACCACATCAGCTTTTAAAACCATTCCCGCCCCGCCTCCGTAAGGGGTGTCATCTACTGTTCCATGTTTATCTTTGGCGTAACTACGAATATCAATCGCCGCAATTTCCCATAATTTTTTTTCCAAAGCCGAGCCGGTGATTGAAGTAGCCAACGGGCCTGGGAATAGTTCGGGGAAGATTGTGAGGATTTTGAATTTGATCATATGAAAAAAAACTCTGTGCTTGGGCGGAGTTACAAAATCCGCCCAGCACCGAGACCTAATTAAATAGCAAAAAACTTTTTCATTCGTTGCACCGCCTGTTTCATATTCTCTTCATCATGAATCAATGAGAAGCGCACAAAACCTTCGCCACTTTTACCAAATGCACTGCCGGGCGACATTGCAACTCCGGCTTCCAAAATCATTTTTTCGCAAAATTCGAAAGAAGTTAAATGCGAAAATTTTTTCGGCAATTTTGCCCAGATGAACATACTGGCTTTAGGTTTTTCAACTTCCCACGCCAATTCATTTTTTAGTAACTCAAGTAAAAATTTTCCGCGTTCATTATATTTTTGACGCAGCTCTTTTAAATATTCGTCGCTTTTTTCCGTCAGTGCATCAGCCGCAACCAGCTGCAGTGGCGAGAAAGAACCGTAATCAAGGTAAGATTTAATTTTATAAAGTGCGGTGATGAGATCACGATTTCCAACCGCAAAACCAACTCGGCAACCAGCCATTGAATAACTTTTTGAAACAGAAGAAAATTCGATGGCGATGTCTTTCGCACCAGGAATTTCTAGGATCGAATGCGGTTTGCTTTTTTCATCAAAATAAAGTTCGCAGTATGCGATGTCGGAAATGATGTAGATTTTATGCTTTTTGCAAAACTCCACCAGCTCTTGATAGAACTCGAGTCCGACCACTTCGGTTGTTGGATTGCACGGATAAGAAACAATCACCGCCTGCGGTTTTTTTGGCGCAGTTTCAACATGATTTTTAAATGCATCTAAAAATTCGCGCGAATTAATTGCCGGAATTTGGTGGATGTTTGATTTGGAAATTATGAAAGCAAAATTGTGGATTGGATAAGAAGGAGATGGAACGCAAATATAATTTTCTTCATCCGAAATTGCGGTTGCAAGTGATGCGATACCTTCTTTCGCACCAATGGTGACAAGGCTTTCTGACTTGTAATCCAAATCAACATTGAAGCGACGTTTGTAATATTGGCAGATTGATTTTTTCAAAATTTCAATTCCGCCAACTGTGGAATAAGCGAATAATTTTGGTTCACGAACAAGCTCGGAAAGTTTTTCCATCACATGCTCAGGCGGCGCAGAATCAGGATTTCCCATGCCGAAATCTAAAACTTCAATCCCCTTTTCCGCCGCTTCTGCCTTGAGTTTATAGATCGCAGCAAAAATGTAGGGCGGGAGTTTTTCAGTGAGATAAAATTTATTATTCATGTCCTTTACGCCGCTTTCTTTTTTACTTCGATATGAAGTTCACGCAGGTTTTTCAAAGGCGCTTCAGCAGGCGCATTCATCATTAAATCCTGCGCTTTGCCATTCATTGGGAATGGAATTACTTCGCGAATATTTGGTTCATCCGCCAAAAGCATGATGATGCGATCAATTCCGGGAGCCAAGCCTCCGTGCGGTGGAGCACCGAATTTGAAAGCGTTTAACATTGCACCAAATTGCTGTTCAACAACTTCGCGGCCATATCCGGCAAGCTCGAAGGCGCGATACATAATTTCTGGTTTGTGATTTCTGATTGCGCCACTCGATAGCTCAACGCCGTTGCAAACAATATCATATTGGAAAGCTTTCACATTAAGCGGATCGCCCGAATTTAGCGCTTCCAAGCCACCTTGCGGCATTGAGAAAGGATTGTGCGAGAATTCAACTTTTCCTTCGTCAGACATTTCATACATTGGAAAATCGACGATCCAGCAGAATTTATAAATTGATTCATCGATCAATTTTAAATCATGTCCGAGCTTGATGCGAACAACGCCGGCGATTTTTGCCGCTTCTTTTTCTTTGCCGCATGAAAAGAAAACTGCGTCACCCTTTTCAAGGCCGGCAGTTTTTTTCAATTCAGCTAATTTTTCGGCAGATAAGAATTTCGCGATTGGCCCTTTTGCTTCGCCATTTTCATCGAAGTTGATATAAGCCAAACCTTTCGCGCCGTTTTGTTGCGCAAATTCGATCATTTTATCGAAGAAAGATCTTGGTTGCGCAGCACATTTTGGCGCAGGAATGGCGCGGATTTTCGCACCCGATTCAATTTGTTTAGCAAAGATTGAAAAATCTGAACCGCGGAAAATATCTGTCGCGTCAGAAATAATAATGGGATTACGCAAATCAGGTTTGTCGATACCATATTTCAACATCGCATCATCATATTTGATGTGCACAAATTTTTCGTCAGAAGTTTTTTTGCTGCCGAATTTTTTGAAAATATGTTTTAGCACCGGCTCAATTGCGTTGAAGACATCTTCTTGTTCAACGAACGACATTTCGCAATCAAGTTGATAAAATTCTGGCGAGCGATCAGAGCGCAAATCTTCATCACGAAAACATGGCGCGATTTGGAAATAGCGGTTGAAACCAGAAACCATCAAAAGCTGTTTGAACTGCTGTGGCGCTTGCGGCAGCGCATAAAATTTTCCCGGATGTAAACGAGCCGGAACCAAATAATCGCGCGCACCTTCTGGTGAAGATGCGGTTAGAATCGGAGTTTGGATTTCAAGAAAACCTTGTTTCACCATTTCGGCGCGGATCTCAGAAATCACCTGACTGCGCAGCACAATATTTTTGTGAGTTTTTTCGCGGCGCAAATCGAGAAAGCGATATTTCAAGCGAAGTTCTTCTGGATATTCGTTATTGTCGTTGATTTGGAACGGAACTTGTTCAGCGAGTGATTCAACATGAAGATGCTTGATGCGCACTTCAATTTCGCCGGTTTTGATATTTGGATTAACTGCATCTAAAGCGCGCGCTGCAACTTCGCCAACAATTGTAATTACTGATTCAAGCTTGATTGAAGCGATTTCATCTAAATTCAAATTAGTTTTTTGTTGATCAATCACCAACTGCGTCAAACCAAAATGATCGCGCAAATCGATAAAAATTAATGAACCGTGATCACGTTTTGAATGAACCCAACCGGAAAGTTTTACCTCGCTTCCAACATGAGATTTGTTGAGTTCAGAGCAATTATGTGTTCTGTATTTATGCATAAATTTTTAACTTCTTAAAAAAAATACTCGTCATCCTTGGTGCGCAGCACCGAGGATCTCGTGAGTTTTTTTACATTTAACTCCTGAGATCCTCGACGCTTTCGCGTCAAGGATGACGAGTGTGTGAATATTTAATAAACGTCGTATGAATTAGTTCCGCTGTGATAATAGCGATTTCTACAAACATTACATTTCGACATCCGCGCGATGAAAAGTTCAATCGCTCGCGGCTCTTTCAAACAAATGAACCAGCCAATCAAATGAAGGCCCGGCAGCAAAACTAAAAGATAGAAAAATTTACTGGTGATTACGAAAGCAAGCAGCGACACGATACCATTTAGCGCCGCAAAAGTATAACTCACGCCAAGCAACATCGGAGGGCGTGTTAAGCCTAGAAACAGCGGATCTGTACCAATTGTGCCGGACATGTTTTTAAAAGAGTATTTGTTGACAGTTGCGAGGAGAGCTCATAAAACGCGCGCGCTCAAAAAAAGTCAACGCTTCAATTCAATTCTATCTATGTCATTTCTCGCAAATTCACTTTCAAAAATTAAGCCATCGCCAACTATTGCTGTTTCAATGAAAGCAGCAGAATTAAAGGCTGCCGGCAAAGATATTATTTCTCTTGGCATGGGTGAACCAGATTTTGACACGCCAGATAACATCAAAGAAGCGGCAAAAAACGCGATCAATAAAGGTGATACAAAATATACTGCAGTTGATGGAACTCCTGCTCTAAAAAAAGCGGTGATTGAAAAATTCAAACGTGAAAATGGTTTAGAATATAAGCTTTCCGAAATCATTGTCTCAGGCGGCGCGAAGCAAGTTATTTACAATGGTCTCGTTGCCACACTTAATCCAGAAGATGAAGTTATTATCCCTGCTCCGTTTTGGGTTTCTTATCCGGACATGGTTTTGCTTGCGGGCGGAAAACCGGTGATTGTTGAATCATCTGAAACCAACAATTTCAAAATTTCTCCATCAGCTTTGGAAAAATCCATCACGCCAAAAACCAAATGGTTGATTTTAAACTCGCCAAGCAATCCAACCGGCGCTTGCTATACTAAGGCGGAATTGAAAGGATTGGCAGAAGTTCTATTGCGTCATCCACAAGTTCACGTGATGACTGACGACATTTACGAACATCTAATTTTCGACGGATTTGAATTTGCTACCATCGCACAAGTTGAGCCGAAATTGAAAGAACGCACCCTCATCATCAATGGCGTTTCAAAAGCTTATTCAATGACCGGCTGGAGAATCGGCTACGGCGCGGGCCCGGAAAAATTGATCAAAACAATGTCGATGATCCAATCACAAAGCACTTCTTCCCCTTGCTCAATTTCACAAGCAGCCTCAGTTGAAGCTTTGATTGGTACGCAATCTTTCATCAAACCAAATGCTGAAATTTTCCAAAAACGTCGCGATATGGTGGCTAAAATGTTGAACGCAATTGACGGCATTAACTGCAACATTCCAAACGGCGCATTTTATGTTTTTCCGTCATGCAAAGGTCTTTATGGCAAAAAAACTCCGGCTGGAAAAGTGATTGAAAATGACAATGATTTTGCTTCTTACCTTCTGGAAGAAGCCTTGGTAGCCGTGGTTCCGGGTGTTGCATTTGGTGCTTCGGGATTTTTCAGAATTTCATATACCGCAAGCGAAGAATTTTTACGCAATGCCATGGAGCGCATTGCCGATGCTTGCGCCAAGCTGAACTAAAATGCTGCTAACTTTCGACATCGGAAACACAAATATCACCATCGGATTATTTCAAGGCGAGAAACTGACCAATCAATGGCGCTTAAATTCTGACACCAAAAAATCGGTTGATGATTACGCAGTTGACATCATCGAACTTTTTTTAACTGACAAAGTTGATTGCTTAAAAGTTGACGGCTGCATCATCGCATCTGTTGTTCCGGTGCTAACGTCGAGGATCCACGAAGCAGTGAAAAAATTTTTAAGCGAGACAGTAACAAAAAAAATTCTTCTGGTTGGTGAGGGAAAAACAAAATTAAACATCGACATCAAATTAAAAAATAAAAATGAAGTCGGACATGATCGCTTAATCAACGCCATCGCCGGCTATAAAAAATTCGGCGGCAATTTGATCATCATTGATCTTGGCACCGCCACAACTTTTGATGTCGTTGATGGGGCTGGAAAATATATCGGCGGCGTGATTGCGCCGGGCATTAATCTCTCGCTCAAAGCCTTGCACGACATGACCGCGCAACTGCCACGCATCAATATCAAACCACAAAAAAATGTCATTGGCCATAGCACGGTGGAAGCAATGAATTCGGGAGTTTATTTCGGTTATATTTCTCTGCTTGAAGGCATGATTGAAAAAATTGAAGCCGAACTTGGTTGCAAAACAAAACACATCATCACCGGCGGCCTTGCAGAAATTTTTAAGGACGCACTAAAAGACAAAATTGATTACCACGAGCCAGATTTGACGCTTGAAGGATTAAAAATAGTTTTTGAACAAAATTAAATAATTTACGATTTACGAATTACGATTTACGAGTTGGTGTAAATTGTATAAAACTTCTCCAAATTCGTAAATCGTAATTCGTAAATCGTAATTATCTCATGGACCTAAACCTAAAAAAACATCACGACGATCTCCTCTTCCTGCCACTTGGCGGCGCCAATGAAATCGGGATGAATCTCAATCTTTATCACCTGGACGGCAAATGGCTGATGGTAGATTGCGGGGTGGGATTTGCTTACGACATTCCCGGGGTTGATATGATGACTGCCGATATTTCTTTCATCAAAACCCACCGCCATAACTTGGTTGGAATTATCCTCACTCACATCCACGAAGACCATATGGGCGCGGTGCAATATTTATGGGAAGAATTACGCGCTCCGGTTTATGCCACAAATTTCGGCGCCAATTTTTTGCGCACCAAACTCGAAGAATATAAATTAGATAAAAAGGTTCCAATTCACTTAATTGACGGCTCGAAAGATCTCGATCTCAATCCTTTCAAAATCGAATTTATCGGCCTCACCCACTCAGTTCCTGAGATGCAGGCGCTGCTCATCAAAACTCACAAAGGCAATGTTTTGCACACCGGCGATTGGAAATTTGATCCTGATCCAATCGTTGGAAATGTGTCGGAAAAAGAAAGAATTCAAGCTTACGGCAATCGCGGCGAAATTACTGCATTAGTTTGCGACTCAACAAATGCGCTATCCGAAGGTCATTCAAGATCAGAAGGCGAACTTCATGAATCACTAAAAAGTTTAATTGTCGGCCGCCAAGGTTTGGTTGGCGTAACCACTTTCGCCTCAAATATCGCGCGGGTTAATACGCTTTGCCGAATTGCAAAAGAAGTCGGACGCAAAATTGTTTTAGCTGGATTTTCTCTGCATCGCTTACAAGAAGTCGGCAAAAAAAGCGGATATTTTGCGGAAAATTTCGACATAATTTCCGACCGTGAAATGAAGTTTTTTTCCAAAAATGAAATCATGGTAATCGCCACCGGCTGCCAGGGCGAAGCAATGGCAGCAACACGCAAAATTGCAACTGACACACATCCCACAATCCGCTTCACCAAAGGCGATTTGATGATTTTTTCTTCAAAAATAATTCCTGGAAATGAGAAAAAAATCTTCGAACTTTTCGACGAACTCGCCAAAAAACAAATCGATGTGATGACGGAAAAAGATCATTTCGTCCATGTTTCTGGCCATCCGTCGCAAGATGAACTTCGCGAAATGTATGATCTCGCCAAACCAAAAATTTCTATTCCGGTTCACGGCGAATTTATTCACACCAAAGCACATTGCGAAATTGCGCTAAGCTGTGGCGTGCCACGTGCCATCCAAATCGAAAATGGTTTGGCGGTAAGAATTGATAATCAAAATATCCACAATTCGGGGGCCGTTGGCATGGTGAAATCCGGCTATGTCGGCATTGATGGCAAACAGCTTTTAGATTTGAAAAGCGAATTGCTGCGCGAGCGCAAAAAATTGCAACTTGGCGGCATTGTTTGTGTCACTTTTGCCTGCGATGAATCACTCAATATTTTGTCAAAAATCCGCATTCATTGCATCGGCTCTTACGATTTAAAATCCGATCACGAAGCCGAAGACATGATCAAAAAAGAAATTCATATTTTCCTCAAACACAAATCTAAGGAATACGGCTTAAATAGCGGCTTCGGACTACGTTTTTTAAAAAAGAAAAACAAACACAGAAAAGGTCAGGACGGAAAATTAATTGGCGAAGTTGAAAAAGCTTTGCGCTCAAAAATGCTCAAAATTTTTGAAGATTTGATGGGCAAAAGACCGGCGATTGAAGTGGTAATTAATTTGGTGAATTAGCTTCTATCTTTTTGTTGAGTGAAAGAAAAAGATTGTACTAAAGGACTCGCAAAAGCGACATCAGAACCTTGGGAATCCTGATTAGCCTGGTTAGTATTACCACGGCGTCTTCCGATCAATCTTGGTCTAGCCAACCTCTGTTCTTCTTCTCTACTTTGTTCCATTCGAGACAAATCAGTTGCCCTGCCATCTGGCGCTGCTCATATACTGAATTTTAATTATGTCTGCGGATGGTTTTTCTTGGCTAAAAAAGGAGGACAAAAAACAAGCGAAAAATTTCTTGTGACTTTGTTTCGCAAGCGCCATTTTGGCGGCTCCAATCCAACCATTCTTCAATTCAATGTCAGTTAAGCCTGAGTTAAAAATCATTGCCGATCATTTAAGATCGAGCTCATTTCTGGTTGCCGATGGCGTTTTACCAAGCAATGAAGGACGCGGTTATGTGCTGCGTCGCATCATGCGCCGAGCGATGCGCCAGCTGCACAAACTTGGGGCTAAAGAAGCGTCGATGTATAAATTGGTCGATCCACTAATTCACGAAATGGGCGCAGCTTATCCGGAGCTTGGTCGCGCGCGTGCAGTGATTGTTGAAACGCTAAAAAATGAAGAAGAAAAATTCCGCGAAACTTTGGAAAAAGGTTTGAAGATTTTGGAAGAAGAAATCACCAAAGTTAAAGGAGAATTCTCCGGCGCAATTGCCTTCAAACTCTATGATACTTACGGCTTCCCGCTTGATTTGACGCAGGATATTTTAAAAGAAAAAAATATCGAAGTTGATCTCGAAGAGTTCAATTCTGAAATGGAAAAACAGCGCAATCTCGCCAAAGCAAATTGGAAAGGTTCGGGCGAAGTTGCTGATGATATATTTTTCTTTCATTTAAAAGAACAATTCGGCGCAACAAGATTTTTGGGTTATGAAACTTTAGAAGCGAAAGCCAAAATTTTATATATTGATAAAAATTTTATAGTTTTAGACCAAACCCCATTTTACGCCACTTCAGGCGGTCAAAAAGGTGATGATGGAGAAATTGGAAATGTAAAAATTTCAGAAACCAAAAAATTTGCTGGCGGACTTTTTGTCCATCTTGTCGATCAAGATGATGTTAATACTAGCAACAGAGAAAATTTTTTACCTAAAGGCAGTGAAGTGACAGCAAAAGTAAATTCACAAACCCGCCAAATGCGCGCGCAGAACCACTCGGCAACGCATTTGATGCATAAAGCTTTAAAGATGGTTTTGGGAAATTCGATTTCGCAAAAAGGTTCAAATGTTGATTCACACGGCTTCACTTTCGATTTCAATTTCAACCGCGCCATGACTGCTGAAGAAATCAAAAAAGTTGAAGATTTGGTAAATGAACAAATCCAAAAATCCGGTGCAGTTCAAACAAAATTAATGGCAATTGATGCAGCGCGCGAAAGCGGTGCTGAAGCGCTGTTTGGCGAAAAATATGATGCGGAAGTTCGTGTGGTTTCGATGGGAAATTCAATTGAGCTTTGCGGCGGAACACATGTAAAAAATATTTCAGAAATTGAAATTTTTAAAATCATTTCTGAAAAGTCGATTGCCTCTGGAATCAGACGAATCGAGGCTAAAAGCGGTGTTGAAGCAAAAGAATTTTTAGCAGCGCAGGAAGAAAAACAAAAAAATTTAATTCGTGATTTGCAGCAAAAAATTGCGCAAAAAAATTCTGAAATCGAAAAACTCGGCGGCGCAAAACAAGAAGATGCCAAAGAAAATGATGCCAAAATTCTCGAAGAAATTTTGAAAAAAAGAGAGAAAGAAATTGAACGCCTAAAAAAACAATCATTGCTCGCCGATCTAGGAAAATTGCAGCCTCAAAGCGTTAATAGCGCGACAATTTTCACTCATAAATTTGAAAATGTTGATGCCGGAATTTTGCGCGATGCGGCAAATGAACTTCTGAAAAAATCTGATCTCGTTGCTTTGTTTGGAACAAGTGACGGCAAAGTGTCGCTTTGTGTTGCGGTGTCGCCGAAATCAGTTGATAAATTTGACGCAACTAAATTGATTCCACCAATGATTGCAGAAATCGGCGGCAAAGGCGGCGGCGGTAAAAAAGATTTCGCCATGGGCGGCGGAACCAATGCTGGCGGTATTTCGCAAGCAATCGAAGTTTTAATAAATTCTATAAAATAATATAAACTAGTTGCGAATGCACGAATTCACTTCGTGCGCAGCAACACAATTTTTCTAAATTTGAATGCGCAAGCATTCGAATTTAATTCAGATATGCATAAAAAATATTTCGGCACTGACGGAATTCGCGGCACGGTAAATAAATTTCCAATGACGGCCGACATTGCACTCAAAGTTGGCATGGCGGTTGGCACAAAATTTGGCGAACAATTTACTAATGATAATCATCGCCATCGTGTGGTGATTGGCAAAGATACTCGCCTTTCGGGTTATGTAATTGAACCTGCCCTCACCGCCGGTTTCGCTGCTGTTGGCATGGATGTGTTTTTGGTCGGCCCGGTTCCAACTCCTGCGGTGTCAATGCTGACGCGCTCGCTTCGCGCTGATATCGGAATAATGATTTCTGCATCGCACAATCCTTATCACGATAATGGCATCAAAATTTTCAATCGCGACGGACATAAATTGTCTGATGAAATCGAGATGGAAATTGAGCAAATGATTGATGGCGATATGACAAAATATCTCGCCAAATCTCAAAACCTCGGCCGCGTTAAAAGGCTTGATGACGCCAGAGGCCGCTATATCGAATTTGTAAAAAATTCTTTTCCTAAAGATAAATCATTAAGCGGTTTGAAAATTGTGGTCGATTGCGCCAACGGCTCATCTTATTCGATGGCACCAACAATTTTTCGCGAACTTGATGCTGAAGTTATTGAAATCGGAACCACTCCTGATGGCTTCAACATCAATGAAAATTGCGGCTCAACTCATCCGCAAACTTTAAGCAAAAAAGTTTTGGAAGTTGGTGCCAACATCGGCGTGGCGCTGGATGGTGATGCTGATCGCGTTTTAATTGTTGATGAAAAAGGTCAGGCAATTTCAGGTGACAAAATAATCGCCTTGATTGCTGAGAAACTACACAATGAAGGAAATTTGCGCAAAGATACGGTTGCAATCACGCAAATGTCGAACCTCGCGCTCGAAAATTATTTAAGCTATATCGGCGTTTCAACCGTGCGCACCAAAGTTGGCGACCGTTATGTTTTGGAAGAGATGAAAAAAAGCGGTTATAATTTTGGCGGCGAACAATCCGGTCACATCGTGCTTTCAAATTATTCAACCACCGGCGATGGATTAGTCGCAGCGCTGCAAGTTTTATCAGTTGTGGTTGATGCAAAAAAACCGGTGAGCCAGGTTTTAGATTTATACGAAGAATTTCCGCAAATTTTGGTGAATGTGAAATTTAACGGCACGCATAATCCGCTTGCTGATAAATCGCTTCAGGAATTTATTGCCTCAAAGGAAAAAAGCCTTGGAAATGAAGGCCGCATCTTAGTTCGTAAATCTGGGACAGAAAATTTAATTCGCGTAATGGTTGAAGGAAAATCGCAAGATGAAATCAAAAAAATTGCCGAGGAAATTGCTGAAAAAATTAGATAAGTACGATTCCCCATTTTTTACTTAGATAAGTCATTATTGAATTTATCTCTTCGGTTTTAAGTGCGCGGGTAAAAATTATAATTTCACTAATATCACCATTATAAAAAGCACTGTCTGGAATATAGCGCCCAATTGCCGCACCATTGTAAGAGATTAATGACACCGTTGGCGAAGCGCTACCAATAAGAGTTGAGGCAGTTAGACTATTTTGATAAGAAGTTTTTCCGCTAGTTGAATTAAAACGAAAAAGATGAATGCGCGGAATTGGTGAGGTGTAATCTGCAACATCGATTTCTAAATCATTACCATATTGTGAAAATAAAATTCTATTAGCGTCGTAAGAATATCCTAAAGTGAGGTTGGCGTTAACCAAAGCATCACTACCTCCTAAAAAATAATTAAAAGTTTTACCGTCGCGTCTTTGCTCCACCACTACAATTGTATAATCACTGCCAGATAAAAAAGTTCCATCATATAAAAGAAAATCATCCACTCCGTCAAAGCGCAGACATGGCAATGAATTTATGCAATTTGTGGTATAAAGTGGTCGACTGCCGCTAGTTCCTTGAGTGGCATTATATTTATAAGTTGAAGTGGGATTTATGTCATACCAAGTGCTGACGGTTAAACCATTTTCTGTTTCGGCATCAGCAATACTTTGCGTGGAAGTTGATTCAAACCATAAAGCCATATTTAGCATCGAAGTCATCGGAGCATTCTGGGTCTGGGTGCGCGCATTTGTCAGTCTGAATTGCGCCACAAGACGCGAACCTTGTGTGACGCCGGCAACTAAAATTCCGATAATTAAAATTACGATTGAGAGTTCAATTAATGAAAAAGCCCGCTTCATTTCTTTCTAAATATAAAAATTACCATAGCCGCAAAAAGCATGGCAGCAAAAGAGCCAAGCAGGATGCCGATTTTTGCTTCATTAAATAAAAGTAAGTAATCCGCAAAAGCCAGGGAAGCGATGAACAAACTCATAGTAAAGCCAATGGCCGTAAAAATTGAGGCTTTGTAAAATTCCATCCAATTTGCACCGCTTGGCAAAACGGCGATTTTAAATTTCACGGCGAGCACCCCAAAAAGCATCACGCCGATTTGTTTGCCGAAAAATAATCCCAAAGCAATTCCAAGTACGACTGGTTGGTTCAAACTCTCAGCAGAAAAATTTTGGATATGAACACCGGCATTGGCGAAAGCAAAAAGCGGCAAGATGAAAAAATTCACCATCGGCGCGATGCTGCGCGCGAGCCTAACCAGCGGCGATTCACCTTCCATTCTAAGCGGCACAAAAAGTGAGAGCAAAAATCCGGCGATGCTGGCATGAATTCCGCTATGCCAAACACAAAACCATAACGGCAATCCAACCAACAAATATGGAAAAATTCTTTTGATTGAGAAACTGTTCATCAGGGCCAACACTGCAAGCAGCGCGCCGCTTAAATAAAGATAAGTCGAATCCAACTTCGCCGAATAAAAAATCACGATGATCAAAATCGCCATCAAATCATCAATCACCGCAAGTGCGACGACGAAAACTTTTAGCGGCAGAGAAATTTGTTTTCCAAAAAGCGCGATAATGCCATAAGCAAAAGCAATGTCGGTGGCGCAAGGAATGGCAAAGCCGCGCAGGTTTTGTGTAAAATCGCGGTTGAAAAAATAATAGATCAATATCGGCGCAATCACGCCGCCGCATGCAGTGATGAAAGGCAGGGAAAATTTTTTGGCGCTTGAAAGTTCGCCAATTAGCATTTCTTTTTTTAGCTCAAGGCCAACCAGCAAAAAGAAAAATGCCATCAAACAATCATTAACGAATTCGCGGAAATTCAGGTGATAGAAAAATTCCGTGGCGAAAAATTCTTCGTAAATTGCGATTTGGGGAGAGTTGCAAATCAATAATGCAGCAGCGGTTGCGAGCAATAAACATATGCCAACCGCGATCTCTGAGGCGAAAAATGTTTTGATTAGTTTAGTCATCTTTGTTGCTGATTAGGATTTACTACGGGTTGAGCAACAAGCGGGTGAATTCCCGTCCCTTGATATTGGGGCGCTGATGATGTTACAGGTTTTCTTCGTTGCGGCGCTGCTTCCGGCTGTTTTTCAGGCATAACAAAATTTTCTCTCAGCCATTTTTCTGTAAGCTTGGCAGCAAATCCCAATACAGCTTTCGGATAAGCTAGTAGACCATCTACCAATCTATTGCCGCTGCCTCTGTTCATACGCTCAGAAAAGCGTTCCATCCAATTGGCTAAATCAGCGGCTTTATTACCTGAAGATTTTCTTTCGTCTGGCATAATTTATAAAAATTAAATTTTGAAATCCTCGCCCAGATAAACTTTTCGCACCCGTTCATCCTGGACAATTTCTTCTTTTGATCCCGAAGCCAGAATCATTCCGTCATAAACAATGTAAGCGCGATCTACAATTGACAAGGTTTCGCGCACATTGTGATCCGTAATTAACACACCGATTCCGCGATCTTTCAAATGCGTCACCATTTTGCGAATGTCGTTGACCGCAATTGGATCAACGCCGGCGAAGGGTTCATCTAACAATATAAAAGACGGACTTGTCGCCAAAGCGCGCTCAATTTCCACCCTTCTTCTCTCACCGCCCGACAGCGAAAGTGCGTGCGATTTGCGAATGTGAGTAATGGAAAATTCTTCCAGCAATTGCTCCAAACGCTCTTTGCGCTTCGTCACATTTGGTTCGGCAATTTCCAAAATCGAATAAATATTATCTTCAACATTCATGCCCCGAAAGATCGAAGCTTCTTGCGGCAAATAGCCAATGCCAAGGCGTGCGCGCTGATACATCGGCATGTGAGTGATGTCGAGCGAATCGATAAAAATATGCCCTGCCCCGACTTTCACCAAACCAACGATCATATAAAATGAAGTGGTTTTACCCGCGCCATTGGGGCCCAAAAGGCCAACAACTTCGCCTTGCGAAATATCCAAACTGACATCGCGAATCACCGTTTTTTTACCGTAAGCTTTGCTGAGATTTTTAGCGCTGAGGATCTTTTTACTCATTTTTCTTTTTTGTTTTCTTTGAATCTTTCATATCTTCTTCACTGCCAATCACAACAACGACGCGCTTGTCGCCGCCATTGCCGGTGATTGAAGTTTCATTTTTCTTGCCCACAAAATGTCCTTTTTTGGTGCGGGTGTCATAAATAAATTTATCACCGCTGGCAATTGAAGTGCCGTTATTGACGATGACATTTTTTTCTAAAACAAAAATCGATTTATCCGGCTCATAATAGCCAGAATCGCCGCTGCCGACAAATTCTTCGCTGAAAATTTTTACATTATCTTTGGCATCAATGCGGCGAATTGATGATGTTTTTTCGCTTTTATCGCCATCTTTTTTTTCATCATAAAGCACGATCATGCGCTGCGCCAAAAGCGAGCTATCGTCTTTTTCCACAACAACATTATTGATGAAAGTTATGGTTTGAGATTTCCGCTTGATGTCCATTATATCCGACCTTATTCTGGTTGGTGATTGAGAGCTTTCCAACTTTGATTTTTGGGCAGCATCAGCGGCTCCAGAATAATAAATTCCACAACATAAAATTAGAAAATTGGCTATGAAATTTGATCTGAAACGTTTCACTATTTTTATCTTGATTTGTGCGGGTATTGCCTTTGTAGCCCTGCATGGCCCTAGGGAAATTACGGATAAGGATTTAGTAAAATTTAACCGCGACTCCAAAAACTACAATGCCGTTCTCAACATTTTTAACGAAAAAGAGCATAAGGTTGCAAGCTTTAAAATAGCCATCGCCGACACTGATAAAAAGAAAATGTATGGCTTGATGAATCTCGATTATCTGCCGCAAAATCAGGGCATGCTTTTCATTTTCGAGCCAAGCCAGGTGGTGAATATGTGGATGAAAAATACGCGCATTTCTCTGGATATGATTTTCATCGATGCGGATAATGAAATTGCGCTGGTGGCATCAAACGCCGAGCCTTATTCGCTCTCCTTAATTTCTTCGCAAAAAGAAGTTAAAAAAGTTTTAGAAATCAATGGTGGTCTTGCCAATAAACTGGGCATCAAAGCCGGACAAAAAATCAGCGTGTTGAACCAAGAGAAATGAGAATATTTTTAATCGAAAATAAAATCAGCGAACAACTGCACGACCTTGAAAATAGCGCGTTCTACAAATTTCTTCGCACTTCACAAAAAAGCGATTTAGCAGTTGAAAAAACTGTTTTGGAAATCATCAAAATTGTGCAAAAAAAAGGTGACGCGGCGCTGATTTCTTACTGCAATAAATTCGATAAAACCAAATTTAAAAAAGCTGCCGATTTGTTGGTTTCTGCGCAAGAAATTTCGGCGGCTGAAAAAGCGCTGGATAAAAAAATCAAATCCGCCCTCAAGCTTTCATTTGAAAGGGTTAAAGCCTATCACGAAAAACAATTACCAACGGATTTTTCTTTCAAAGATGAGCTTGGCGTAACGCTCGGAAATCACTGGCGCGCAATTGAATCAATTGGCGTTTATGTTCCAGGCGGCACCGCTTCTTATCCGAGTTCGGTGATTATGTCCGCAGTTCCCGCGCTGGTTGCGGGCGTAAAAAATATCACAATTTGTGCCCCAACTAGTGCCGGAAAAATTAATCCCGCAGTGCTTTACGCCGCAAAATTATGCGGCATCAAAACCATTTATAAAATCGGCGGCGCCCAAGCAATTGCTGCTTTGGCATATGGAACAAAAACCGTGGCCAAAGTTGATAAAATCGTCGGACCCGGCAATGCATTTGTTGCAACCGCGAAAAAAATAATTTTTGGCGACGCCGGAATTGACATGATCGCCGGGCCAACTGATGTCACAATCATTGCCGATGAAAAAAGCAAAGCTTCATGGATTGCGGCCGATGCGCTTTCGCAACTTGAGCACGGGCCTGATTCCAAAGCCTTTATCATCACCGATTCGCAAAATCTGGCGCTTCGAATTTCCACCGAAATTTCTTATCTCAAAACGCAATTGCCGCGCGAAAAAATTATTGATGAATCACTGAAAAATTCGGCAATTTTTGTGATTAAAAATCTTGATGAGGCCGCGAATTTAGCCAATTTCATCGCACCAGAACATTTACAAATCGCTTGCAAAAATGCACAAAAATTTCTGCCAAAAATTCAAAATGCCGGCGCGATTTTTTTGGGCGAATATACTCCGGAAAGCATCGGCGATTATACCGCCGGCCCAAGCCACACGCTGCCAACTTCCGCAACCGCAAAATTTGCTAGCGGGCTTTCAGTTTATGATTTTCTAAAACGCATCTCTCTGATTTCCTGCGATAAAAATTCCTTTGAAAAACTTGCGCAAGCAACCGCGATCCTCGCTGATTGCGAAGGTTTGCACGCCCATAAATTAAGCATCGATATTAGAAAAAAATGATTGGCCTTTTTCGCATTTTCCAAATTTTGCTCCTCATCTGCCTAGTGTCTTGCAGCGGCAACAAAGACAAAGAGGAAAAAACCAGCGCCGAAATTTCTTACACCAAGGCGATGACGCTTCTAACCAAAGATAAAAATTACAGCGAAGCGGCAAAAGAATTTGAAAAAATCGATGATGAATTTCCTTTCTCGCGCTGGGCGGTGAAATCAAAAGTGATGGTGATCTACGCTTATTACAAAGACGAAGATTTGGACAAAGTAATTTCCAGCGCGGACGATTTTTTACGCCTCAATGCCAACAGCGATTACGCGCCTTACGCGCTCTATATGAAAGGCCTCTCCTTCTACAAACGCATTCCTTCAATTGATCGCTCGCAAGATGATACGCAGCAGGCTTCTTTCGCCTTCCGCGAGCTTGTAGCGCGTTTTCCACTCAGCATTTATGCGCAAGATGCGCGCGAGAAAATTAATTTTATCGATGAACATTTGGCCGGCGCAAAAATGTCGATTGGACGCTATCAAATTCGCGTCAAAAATTATGTTGGTGCAATCACCAGTTTTAATGAAGTGATTGGACGCTACCGCCAGACGCGCCAAGTGCCGGAAGCTTATTTCCGACTTGGTGAAATTTATGATAAAATCGGTTTGAAAAAAGAAGCAGAGAAAGCCAAAGCCGAATTGAAATCGCGCTTTCCTGAAAGCTCATGGGCGCAATCACTTAATTCATGAGCAAAAATTTTAAGCTTGGCGAAAAACATATTTGGCTGCCTTACACGCAGATGAAAAATCACTTGCCGCAGCTTGAGGTTAAAGGTGCGAAAGGCTCTAAGATTTTTCTAAAAAATGGTGATATTTTAATTGATGGAATTTCTTCTTGGTGGTCGGTGGCGCATGGTTATAATCATCCTCACATCATTTCAGAAATTGTAAAACAGGCGAAAATTTTGCCGCATGTCATGTTAGCCGGAATGGCGATGGAATCAACTTACAAGCTGGCGCATCGCCTGTGCAAATTTGCAAAAATGGATCGCGTTTTTTTCTCGGATTCCGGTTCAACTGCTGTTGAAGTTGCGATGAAAATCGCCTGGCAATTTCACATAAATTGCGGTGAGGCGAAAAAAACAAAATTCATATCCTTCAAAAATTCATATCACGGCGACACTACGGGCGCAATGTCTCTTGCCGATCTTGAAGAAGACGGCATGCATAAAAAATTCGCGCCGCTTTTGCTAAAAAATTTCTCGCTTAATTTCCCGCAAAATAAAAATGATTTAAAAAATTTCGAAAAATTTGTCGCTGAAAATAAAAAAATTCTCGCCGGAATTTTTATCGAGCCACTAGTGCAATGCGCCGGAAATATGCGCTTCCACAGTGCTGAAATGCTCGCGGCAATTTTTAATATCGCAAAAAAACATGAGGTGCTTTTCATCACCGATGAATGCGCCGTTGGCTTTTATCGAACCGGAAAAAAATTCGCTTTCGAACATGCCAAAATCAAACCCGATATTTTAATTTTAGGAAAGGCTTTAACCGGCGGCAGCATGACTCTCGCCGCAACTTTGGTTAACAAAAAAATCTTCAACAAATTTTTAGGCGACTCACTCGAAACTGCATTAATGCACGGCCCGACTTTCATGGGCAATGCCTTGGCCTGTGCGGCGGCAAACGCTTCGCTCGATATTTTTGAAAAAGAAAATTACGCCAAAAAAACTTTGGAAATTGAAAAAATTCTCAAAACAGAATTAGAAAAATGCCGCGATCTAAAAGATGTGAAAGATGTGCGCGTGCTTGGCGCAATTGGCGTGGTGGAAATTTCTGCCGATCGCAAAAAAATCATCTCACTTAGAAAAAAATTCCTCCGCGAAAAAATTTTCCTGCGCCCTTTCGGCAACTCTGTTTATGTAATGCCCGCTCTAACAATTAACAAAAATGATCTTTTAAAAATCACTGCGGCAATTTTTAAAATTTTGCAAAATGGTTAAAATCCTTCTTAGCACTGATAGAACTCTAGACCTTCCAGACCTTGAAACTAGCGGTGTAGTCGACCTCAGACCCGCTAAATTATCCTTAGCAGAATATAAGGAAGTTTTTTCCTATATTATTCGCACCAGAAAAGCTGCAGATATAAGAGAACTTTATGTAAGTGGCATGATGCTGGATCAGGATAGGCTTGCCGAAATTTTAAATGGCGCACTAAATCTTAGAACTTTTTCCCTGCACAATTCATTAATTAACAACAATTTAATAATGGCGATCAACTGGCACATCACCGACAACAGCGAATTTGAAGAACTTACTTTACAAAACGTGCATTGGAAAGGTAAAAGAAACACAGTTTGCAGAGCAATAAGTTGGCGAGATGTTGTAAATAAAGTAAGCAGCGAAGTTTTTGATGAACCTTGTTTTAAGCCTTTGCGACATGATCTTGGAGCGAAACAGGAATATGATGATTTGGATCCAAATAAGGCTTATTTCAACGATGTATTTATAACTAAAGCACAGGAAAATTTGGGCAGATTTCTTCTACGTAGCCAATTCGTTGCCCAGAGATTGCGCACAGATCTGCTGCTGGTTATCGAATTATATGGCGAAGAAAATATTGAACGCGCGGTTCGCGGTGATGTGAAAATTTTAGAAAAATTTGCCGCAGCAAAAGATTCCATCCCTTTTGTAAATTTATTAAAATGCTGCAAAGCTGATGAGCCTGTGACCGCATCAGCAGTGGCTTTGAAATATGGCGAAAGCTTAGCGGCAGAAGCAATCTGGACTAGAAATGACGCTCAGTGCGACTTAGTTTGCGCAAAACTTTCTTGCCGCAAAGCAGTCGTCGAGGCAAAGTTTCTTATAAATTATCGCAGCAATTTCAGTGATGATTCTTTGTCCTCTGATAGAGATGATCTAGGCTCAATTGTTTTTTTAGAAGATGGAAAAACGCGCAAAATTTTTTGCACGCAATATGATGATGTCAGATCAAAAAAAACCGGCAAAGCAGTTGGTGGAGAATTCAAGTTTTTTGACAAAATATTAAGTAGTGTTTCTGATCCATCTTCCGAAGCACAATATAATAACTATATTGAACATGCGAAAAGCGCGCCGGATTTGGTCGTGGAGTTGCATAAATTGCAGGAAACAGAATTGGCTGAAAAATTGGTTGCTTTCGCCAGAGATTTTTCCGCGCATTATTTTTCTCATCCATCACGGCGCGCTCATAAAGATGAGTTTGATAAAAAATTGCAGGAGGCAGAAAAAATTTTGCAAAATCCTCATTTGGCAATTGTTGGCGGAGAAGCCATGCCTCTTGCTTCACCGCAAAATCAATTAACCTTTTGAGACAAATCAAAATAAATTATTCAATTAATAAACGAAATTTGTTGATGCTGAAAAATCATCGTAGAAAAAGAGCATCTGTTTTTTCCCAAAACTTCTTATGAATAAAAAACACGCCTTTTCACTAATCGAGCTTTCAATCGTCATTCTCATCATTGGCATCCTAATCGCGGGCATTACTCAAGGTTCACGCTTGGTTTCACGCATGAAGCTTGCAACCGCACAGCAATTGACGCAAAGTGCACCGACTTCCTCAATAACTAACTTGGTTTTATGGCTGGAAACAACATCAGAAAATTCTTTTGCTACCGGTACTTCAGGAACTTACACAACGATCAGCGAGCCGGAAAATAATACCGCTTTGGGAAGCTGGAATGACAGCAATCCGCAAAGCATCAGCAAGATTAATGCAACTCAATCAACAGGTGCCAACCAACCGGTTTATATTGCTTCTTCAATCAATGGACTTCCAGTGGTGAGGTTCACCAGTTCTGCTTCAAGCAAATTTAGTGCCGCGATTAATTTGAATTATAATGTTGTCCCCAATGTGACTATTTTTGCAGTTTATAAAAGAATAGGCAGCGCCCCCGACCAATGTATTCTAGGACAGGATAATACCAATTGGGATCGATTTATTTGTGTACAACATTCCCAAAATGGCGGAAATGCCAGCACTTCGAATGGCACTCAGCATGTTACCATTACAAATGGCAATACACTAAACCCAACAATAATTTCTCTGGTGCTGCAATCTACTGTGACCAACGGTTCCAATGCTTACATCAATGGTAGCCTTGCCGCAACATTAACCGAGACTCATTCAAATGCCGGCGATAACAGCTTAAGCATTGGTGTAATTGGCAGTTCGGCTTTCTCCACTTATTATGACGGTGATCTTGGAGAAATCATAATTTTTGACCGCGCGTTAAAAACAGAAGAACGCAAATCAATTGAAAAATATCTCGGACAGAAATGGGGAATAAAAGTTAGTTAGAATAAAGTGCGTCGATCTCTTTTTTATATTTTTCCTCAAGCAGATTTCTTTTTAATTTCATTGACGGTGTGATCTCACCGGACTCAACGGAGATTGGTTTGGTAGCGATATAAAATTTTTGCACCTGTTCCCAGTGATCGAGATTTTTATTTATTTCTTTGATACGCGCTTCGACAAAATCATGCAATTTTTTTGATTTTAAAAATTCTTCATCAGTGCCTGCAAAATCCATTTTGCTTTTGAATTTTCCCAGAATTTCAAAATCGGGAAAAAGCAGCGCCGACGTGAATTTGCGGCCTTCAGCAATCACAATTGCGCCCAGCAAAAATCCGAGTTGCTGCAATAATTTTTGTTCAATGACAATTGGCGAAACATATTTGCCGTTGGCATTTTTGAAGAGCTCTTTTTTGCGCCCGGTAATTGTTAAGAAACCTTTATCATCAATTGAAGCGCGGTCTCCGGTGCGCAGCCATTTTCCGTCAAAAACTTCCGCATTCATTTGCGGCAAATTGTGATAGCCACGCATGACATTTGGCCCCGCCACCATTAGCTCGCCGTCTTTATCAATTTTAATTTCAACTTGCGGAAAAACTTTTCCCACGGTTCCGATTTTATAATTTTTCGGCGAATTTGCTGCAATCACGGGTGATGTTTCCGTCAAGCCGTAACCGCAAAAAATATTGATGCCGATATTTTTATAAAAGCGCTGCAAATCAAGTGAGAGAGCCGCTCCGCCGCAAATTATCATTTCCATTTTTCCGCCCAACGCAGCACGGAATTTTTTATAAACTAATGCGTCAAAAATTTTGTCGCAGAAATTTTTTGGTGAATCGACTGATTTATTTAGCGCACGTTTCAACGCCATTTTTCCTAAAATTCTGCTGAAAAAATTTGCCGCATCCATTTTTTCATTGATCGCCGCATAAACTTTTTCCAGCATTCGCGGCACAGTCGTCATAAGCTGCGGCGAGATTTCGCGCAAAATATTTCCGACATTTTTTACATCATCAGCAAAATAAACCGACACGCCTTGCGTTAAATAATACATCATAACCATGCGCTCAAAAATATGCGCCATCGGCAGAAATGATAAAACTATTTCGCCTTCTTTTAGTGGAAAAAATTGCTGCGTGGCCTTAATTTGTGAAATTATATTATCATGCGTGATCTCAACGCCCTTCGGCCTTCCGCCGGTTCCTGAGGTGTAAATTATTGTCGCAATTTCATGCGCATCACTTTCACTTTTTAATTTTTCAAACTCATATTTGCGATCCGCCACCGCTTTTTTTCCAAGCGCGATTAAGTTTTCAAAAGTGATGCTGTTGTTTGATTCAAAGCCGTAAGAGATCACAGTGAGCTGGCGATCGGCGATTAAAAATCGGTCATTATCGGTGAAAATAAATTCAACTGCAGCGTCGTTAATTTCGTAAGCAAGATTGTCGTTGGAAATATTTTCAAAAATCGGAACTGTGATTGCGCCGGCCAGAATCGCGCCTAAATCAACTATCAACCAAATCGGATTTTGATGCGAATAATTAGCAAAAACCTGGCCTTTTTTAAATCCGATTTCGCGTAGGCCGGCCGCGAAATAAAAAACATTATCGAAAAAATCCTGATTGGAAAAAGATTTTAATTCGCCGCCAACTTTGAAATTCAAGGCACGAAGATTGCTGAATTTTACTGCCTGATAAGAGATGAGATCATTGATTGTGGTTAAATTTTTCATCTAAAATAAGCGTGAAACAACATGCCAAATCACCATGACTTTGTTGTTAATTATGTCGTGATTTTTGATGTAACTGCGCACCATCCAATCAATATGCGCCTGCTTTGCGAAATAAAGACAACCAACGATCAAAAACATAATTGAGAAATAATTTGATAAAATATCGAAAAATCCCGGGCGCACGATTGAGTCCTGAATTTTCACATTCTCAACTTTGTTGATGCGCGATTTGGTTTTTGGATGTGTCGAAAATAAAGTGAAATAACCGCCCTCGCCCATCATCGATAAAGCAAGCGCCATGTTTTGTCCGCCAAAGGCACGGCCGGATTGGCGGTCGCAGCGATATTCAATTGAGCGCGACAAAAAGCGGCGCAGAAATTCATATAAATTATAAACCACGAAACGGTTGAAAGCAGTGATGGCGAAGTTCAACACATTATAAGTGTCATAAATCACGCGCGAAATATTGCGCCCGCCAATTGGCAGAAAAGTGAAAACACGCATCACAAATGAGAAAATAATATGCGTGATCGTGGAAACGAAATTGGTGATTTTTTGGTTGGTAATAATGAGGAAAGTCGGCAGAAAATCTTTATTCACCAAATGCGACATTTCATGGCCAATCACCGAGCGCAGCGCATATAAAAACATTTTGGGATCATGACATTCAACGAGATAATGATTGATGAGGCCGCGAGTTAGAACGATGGCTTTGCTGCCCATGCTGCTGATGGCGTAGGCATTTATTTCATCGGAATTTTTTACATAAAGACGCACGGAGCGTTCGCCGAATTTATTTTTTACCTGATCGAACAAATCGGTTAAAAAATCGTAATCTTTAATTTTCTCATAACGCACACAATTTTTCAGTGAAGCGCGCATCGAAAACCCGATCAAAAAATCGAGGAATAAATAAGCGAGCATCAGGAAACTTACGGAGAAAATCAGCAGCGAGAAGGAAAATTTTATCTTCTCAAAAGTGCTATAATCCATGGCAATAGTGCTGTTGTGAAAGCTGATGAACGGAAGCGACAAAGCCAACACCGGCGAGGCTAAAATGACGATGTTAAAAATCGTTACGATATAAACTAAAAGGATGCTGACCGGCTTGGCGAACATGATGGCAGAAGATTTTGATTTGAAATAATTTACGGCGGAATTACTTAAGCTATATGTAAGTTTCAATTTTAATTTCAGGAATCACGAAAATGCGCACAATCAACGTAAAAAATATTAAAATTTCCAACAACCTTCCTTTCGTACTTATAGCCGGTCCTTGCCAAACTGAATCTCTCGATCACTCACTGATGATGGCAAGCAACATCAAAAGAATTTGCGACAAATTAGGAATTGAATTCATCTATAAAGCATCATTTGACAAAGCCAATCGTTCCAGTGTTGGAGGTGCTCGCGGCGCAGGTTTGGAAAAAACTTTACCGATTTTTGCGCAAATTAAAAAAGAATTTGGCTGCCCGGTTTTAACCGATATTCACAATGAAGAACATTGCAAAATTTTGGCGCAGCATGATGAGGTTGATGTTTTGCAAATTCCGGCTTTCTTATGCCGTCAAACTGATTTGCTTGAAGCGGCCGCAAAAACCCGAAAAGTAATCAACGTAAAAAAAGGCCAATTTTTAGCACCGTGGGACGCGGCAAATATCGTTAAAAAAATGGATCATTTCGGCTGCAAAGATTTGATGTTGACTGAGCGCGGCGTGAGCTTTGGTTACAACACTTTGGTATCAGACATGCGAAGCCTGCCAATCATGGCCAAAACCGGTTGCCCTGTTGTTTTTGATGCAACTCACTCAGTGCAACAACCAGGTGGACTTGGCGGCGCGAGCGGCGGACAGCGCGAGTTCGTCGAAACTTTAGCAACTGCGGCAGTTGCAGTTGGTGTTGCGGCAGTATTTATGGAAACACATCAAGATCCCGACAACGCTCCATCGGACGGCCCTTGCATGGTGCGTTTGGATAATCTCGAAAAGCTTCTAACTAAACTCAAAAAACTCGACGAAATCGCCAAACAATAATTTCAAAATCATGCAAAAAAAACATATCTTGGTTACCGACGACGACACCCGTCTTCGCACACTTCTTGGACGTTTTTTGGAAGAAAATAATTTTGATGTCGCTTTGGCCAAAGATGCCGCCGAAGCACGCCAGCTAATGCTTACAACAAATTTCGATTTGCTGATTTTAGACGTGATGATGCCAAATGAAAACGGCATCGAATTTGCCACCAAACTGCGCGAAACTTCACGACTGCCAATCATCATGTTAACCGCGCGCGGTGAATTTGATGATCGCATTAAAGGCCTTGAAGCCGGTGCTGATGATTATCTACAAAAACCTTTTGAGCCAAAAGAACTTCTCCTTCGCATCAATAATATTTTAAAAAGAGTCGGTGGAAATTCCGATTCATCAAATCAAATTTGCAAATTCGGCGACTTCACTTTCAGCCTTACAGATTCAAGGCTAAAACGTGGTGAGGAATTTATTCATATCACTGAAAGCGAAGCAAAAATTCTAGCAATTTTGTGCAAAGAAAAAGGCCATCCGGTAAGCCGCGAAAAACTTTCTTCGCTGTGTGGTGGAATTGATGACCGTTCAATTGATGTGCAAATCACAAGGTTGCGCAAAAAAATCGAAGTGAATCCAAAACAACCACATTATTTGCAGACGGTTCGGAATTTTGGTTACGTTATTTACAGCTAGTTAAATCCAAACAAGTAAAGCGATTGCGCGTGAATTTTGCGAAGTTGATGCAGGCTTGATATTGTTGAGCTGAAAGGCCGAGAGATTTGGCAGAAGTTTTGATTTTGAAATGAGCAAAAACTTTTTTTAGATGTTGTTCGCTTAGATGGATTTTCGCTAATTTTTCTAAAGTTTTTTGATCCAAATTTTTTGCAGATTTTGCGGCGCGCAATTTTTCTTCATATTCTGCAAGACACTGAACAGCGATTTTTTTTTCAAAAAATTTTTTCACCAACACCTCGTCATCCTTGAGCCGCAGGCTCGAGGACCTCAGGAGTTTTTCTACATTTAACTCATGAGATTCTCGGCGCAGTTGCGCCAAGGATGACGCCTGTAGTTTAGTTGCAGTCAAAGTTGTCACCGCAATCACCTGCCCGTGCAAAAATTTTTTGGCAAGTTTTGGAAATTTCATTTCAATTGTGTGGGCAATCATGTGCTCAGACTGGCTTGCCGGATAAGAGCCGCCGGCTTTTGTCATTGCGGCGCCAGAGAGTAATAAAATTTCAATTAATAATTTTAAAAGCCTCTCATCTTTGAGCGAAAATTTTTGGTAATCTTTGAGCAGTAAATCAATTTTTGGCTGCGCGATTTTGAAAAGATTTTCATCAAATTTCGTGCCAAGAATTTTGTGGGAGAGATACCAGTCAAACCAGCAGGAATAAAAACATAAACTGTCACCAATGCCTGCCTTTGTTAGCTCCAGCGGTGCGTTTGATAAAATTTTTAAATCACAAAAAACCATTTTTGGCAAAGTGGCGCTCAAAGTTTTTTTATGTCCTGAAATTGTTATCGAAGCATTTTTTGACAAATATCCATTCATTGATGCGGCGGATGCAAAAATTGCGTAAGGAATATTTTTTTGCGCTGAAACAAATTTGCATAGATCGTTGATAACACCGCTTCCAAGCGCTAAAATAAAATCGCAATTTTTTGCGGCATCCGAAATTTTTTTAACATTTTTTTCATCAGCTTGCGGATTTTTTAGCAGCAAAAATTTTGCGAAATTTTTTTCAAAATTTTTCGGAAAAAATCGCGCACAGTTTTTCCAGATTTTTTCATCTGTTACGAAGAGGATTTTTTCATAACCGTCATCCTTGATGCGCAGCAGCGAGGATCTCAAGAAGCCTTCTCCCGAGCCAAAACTCACGAGATCCTCGAGCCTGCGGCTCAAGGATGACGGCTTTGCTGCTAAATTTTTTCGTTTCGCGTCCATGAAATTGGTTGTCAGATAAAAATTGGTTCTTAAGTTTCGCGCCCTCTTTAGAAGCTCTTCGCTTCAATAATCAAATTCAAATTAAAAATGGAAAATTTCCAACTATTCCTGCTGGTTTTGCAGGTAATCATCGCTGTTGTCATGATTATTTTGGTGTTATTGCAAAAATCTGATGGCGATTCGCTAAGCGGCATTGGCGGCGGTTCAGGTGGCTTAAATTCTGCAATCTCAAGCAAAGCAACTGCAAATATTTTGAGCAAAGCAACGATGGTTTTGATCGGCATTTTCATGCTTAACTGCCTGATTTTGGCGGCGATGTCAAATGCAGAAAACAGACAAATCAAAAGCGATTTGCAAAAAATCGTCGATGAAGAATCACAAAAATCTGAAACTCCAAAAACTCCGGCAGCTCCTGACGTTCCGCCGGTTCAATAATTTAGAAATATGAAAAAAACTGCATTAAATGAAACGCACCGCTCTCAAGGTGCAAAAATGGTGGAATTTGCCGGCTATGATATGCCGGTGCAATATCCGGACGGAATGTTGAAAGAACATGAATGGACGCGCTCCGGCAATGTCGGCATTTTCGACGTTTCACACATGGGACAATTTTTGATGGAAGGAAAAGATGTAGCGAAATTTTTATCGCACATCACGCCAACTGATTTCACATTGAGCACTCCTGCCCTTGCGAAATATACAGTTTTGACCAACGAACAAGGTGGCATTGTAGATGATTTGATCATCACCAAAATTAATGATGAAAAATTTTTCATCGTTTTAAACGCCGGCTGCAAAGAAAAAGACGAAGCTTGGATTCGCAAACATTTGCCAGCACATTTGAAATTTACCGCACTTAACGATCGCTCGCTAATCGCCATTCAAGGCGGAAAAGCGGAAGAAGTTTTGAATCGCTTTTTGGCTTCAGGAAATTTGGCTGATTTGCCTTACATGAATCTCGGCACTTACAAATTCAAAAATGGTGAAGAAGTTTTCATCGGCCGCACCGGTTACACCGGCGAAGATGGTTTTGAAGTTTCAATCAAAGATTCTGCTGCAGCAAAATTCTGGTTGGATTTATCTGCAATGTCAGAAGTAAAACCAATCGGCTTAGGTGCTCGCGATTCACTTCGCCTTGAAATGGGCTATCCGCTTTATGGTCATGATTTGGATGACACAACTTCACCAATCGAAGCTGCTCTTGGTTGGGTTGTTAGCAAAACCAATACCAATTTCATCGGCGCTAATCGCGTATTAAAAGAAAAAGCTGAAGGCGCAAAACGCAAAAGAATCGGCGTAAAATTGCTTGATCGCGGCATTGCGCGCGAAGGCACTGAAATCAGAAAAGACGGCAAAAAAATCGGCGTTTTATCGAGTGGCGGCTTTTCACCAAATCTCAAAGTTTCAATTGGACAAGGTTATTTCGACCCTTCAGTTGCAAAAGTTGGCGACCAAGTTTCTGCAGTAGTTCGCGACCGCGAAATTCCTGCGGTTTTGACTTCACCGGTGTTCGTTGAAGCAAAAACTAAATCTGTAAAAAAATCTTAATTTAAAATTTTCGGAGAAATTATGAAATATACTAAAGATCACGAATGGATTAAAGTTGAAGGCGATGTAGCAACTATCGGCATCACTGAATATGCCGCTGAAGCTTTGGGCGAATTGGTTTATGTTGAACTTCCAAAAGTTGGCAACAAATACAATAAGCATGACGCTTTCGCAGTTGTTGAATCTTCTAAATCAGCAAGCGACGTTTATATTCCAGTTGCTGGTGAAGTTGTTGCCGCAAATGATGCGCTAAATTCTCAGCCTGAATTGGTTAACAATTCTGCTTATGCTGATGGCTGGATTGCAAAAGTAAAAATGTCGAATCCTGCTGATCTTGCTGATGCAATGGATGAAGCTGGTTACAAAAAATTCTTGCAGGAAAGTTAGTCGAAAATGTCTCGCTAAAAGGCGGGGCATAAACACCACGATATTTTTAATTTAATGATTAGCTGATGAGTAAAGGTGTAGTAGCATCAATTATCGAACAGCATAGCCAGGCTTTCTTAGCAAAAGCTAAAACAGCAGCCGCAGCAGCTCAAGCAAGTGGCACTTCTCAATATAAAATACCAAAGTGGGCAAGGGATGGAAAGTTTCCAAGCCACACATCTTACGAAAAATTTACTACTGAACTTTCTCCCAAGCAACAAAAGGAATATGCTGACAGCGCGCATTTAACAATCACTGAAGAAGAACTTGAGCTAGCCAAAAAATATATCGCCTTGGTGATGATCACCGGCGGCCAACATCAAAAGGATGGCATATCGCAAGCTGAAATTTATACAAAAGCTGAAATTGGTCCTGATGTTACGGCTTTTGCAGATGAGATAAGTGCCGTAAATTTAGATAGTGAAGATGGAAAGGAATCATTTAAGAAACTAATCTCTAAAGTAGCAGAAAAAGTTTCCCCGCAAAACGTAAAAAAATTATATCAGAGATTATATTCTAAACGTCCGCTCACATTTTGGGGTTCTTCCGACCAAAGTTTATCTAAAGATCTTAAATTAGAAACTCGCACATTACACAGCGAAACAGATCTAGCTGAAAATATCTGCTATTCAGAAATTGAACTTGCAGCATTAATGCAAGTTTCATCTCGGACAATTTTTATAAATAATGGTTATAAATATAATAAGGGAGAACTTGGTAAGAAAGGCACTTATATTGAAGAAGGTATTTCCGCCGGCTTAGTTGGAGCAAGATTTGAAATTGATGATGGAATGGAAGCCCATCATTTAAGAGGGAAGAAACTAGAAAAATCACTCGCAGGTTTTAAAGCAGATGAAAAAGGACTTGGAGATTTAGGCCGCATTAAACGAGTTAATAAAAATTTTGCTGCGGGATATGGCGAAATTTGGAGAGAATTCTATAGGACTCCCGAAAAAGAAGCAGAGTTTGAAAAATATGATGAAGGAAAAATTGATGAAGAAGGTCTGACTAAAAGACTTTACCTCACTTACAAAAAATTCATTTATGATAATATTGCCCAAGCACAAAAATTGGGGAAAAAAGCTTATATTAGATTATCAGGTTTAGGAGATGGGGTTTGGGCAGATGATGATATAAAAGCCACAGTTAAACTATGCATCGGTCAAGCAATAGCAAAAGTTTATGCTGAATTAAGCCCTGAAATGGCAGAAGATATTGCTGCTTTTGAACTTTGTGAATTTGTGCCACCAAAGCCGGAAGAACCAGGAGCTGGTGCTTCAGAAGATGAGAGAATAAAATATAGAGATGCTCTAAGGCGCCATAACACAGCTATAGAGATATATAATAAGGGCAACTATGCGACGGGTTTTGAATCTTATCTTCAACAAGCTGCAGGAAAACCACTTCATTTGGTTCCCGTAATAAATTCATCTAATACAAATTATGTAGAAACCGCCTCACCTTTCACCACAAAAGCTGTAGCCCAAACAAGAGTTATAGCAGGAAATTTAGATAGTTTTGGAAATAGCGGTCAATATTTAGGCTGTGTAATGTATGCCTATGATGGCAATTCATACCCGGGAAATGAATATTGGGAAGGAGCACTTACTGCATCAATTGATCCAGCACATACTTGCGCTACCGGAAATGCTTTTCTGCAAAACGCGCAAACTAATCCGGAATTGCTTGAGAGATTAGAAGTTGTTCAAAAAAATGGAAAAATAGTTCAAATTGATGTTTATCAAGAGCAGGCATCAGCAGCAAAACCTCAAGCTGTCGGAAAGGATAAAGCTGCACAGCCAGGAGCCCAACCTGCTCCACCTTCTCCTGCACAAGCTAGGGCAAAAGAACTTATTTTACGTTTCTTCAACGAAGAAGAAGTTAATATTAGAGATACAAACGGCGGAATAGAAGTTGATTTTAAAGGTAGAAAAATCTCTAAAAATAATTTGGCAAAAATCGGTTTAAACTTTAAAGGAGATCAGGATGATCAACTTTCAAAATTTACTATCACCGATACCTACTTAGAGACTTTTATCGGTGCAGCAGAAAAACTTACTGCAAATAATAAGTTGTTTGAACTTAGCGGTTTAGCTACACAACCAACTCTATCCTCGCATTTCGAATATATTGATCAGAAGTATGACTTCAATCATTTCATCACTTTTAATGATTTGGAAGATGCAAAAATCTTCCGCGATTTTTTGTTTGAAAATGGCATCAAGTCTGGAACAGGACAAGCCAAATCAATAACAATAGAGTATTTTGATGAACAAAGCAAAAAACAGTTAAGTTTCTATCTTAACTATGAGGGAAGATATACAAATAATAAAAAAGAATATGCGTTTAATCCTAAACCTGGTACAGATGTCAGAGCTACTTTGATTTTTTCAGATGAGCAATTTAGGGAATTTCAAGCAAAACAAAAAGATTTCGCCGCTTTTTATCAGCAAGCAAAAGCGCAAGCAGAATTCCAGAATGCTCTCGCCTGTATTGCACAAGGTGCTAATCCAAGGCAACGCGCCGTGTTGCGTGATCGTTTGGCAACAACAGTTTGCCCGCCGCATATATTACAAAGTTTGCAGCGGGGACACACGCAATTAGATACTACCGAGTTCCTAAATTTCCTTCTTGATGCGGTAATGCCACAAGAAAAGAGAATTGATGTTACATCCACAGTAAGTTTAAAAGATGGCCGCCCCACAAGCGAAACAACTGAAAAACACACTAAACTTGAACTCTCTTTCGCAACAGGTGGTGACTCGGCTACAATAACAGAAATGCTTAGAAGTTATGAAAGGCCAGATAATCTAACTGGAGTTAATCAATATAATGACAACGGAAATTTTGTTGATGCCAGCAAAACATTAAAACCGCAAATCACGAATCCTGACGCAGAGTTGGTTGTATCACTAAACCGTTTTGAATATGAGGTCAAAGGCAAGGATCTAGTAAGAAGAAAAATCGATAAACCGGTAACTCTTGATACGGTTACACTTCCGGTAGGAGCAGAGCAAAGGAAATATTTGCCTACAGCTTTCATCGTTCATTTGGGAACTATGGGTGGCGGACATTATGTTGCTTATGTTAAAGAACAAATCGGTAACAATCAAATCTGGGTTGAATATAATGATTCTGAGCGCAATGAATTGGGATCTGAGCTTCCTGAGGCAGCAAAAAATGCTTATGTAGTAAAATATTCTCCAGTTGATGCCAAAGGACAGTGCAGACTGCCGCAATCACAAGTCTACGGCACTCATAACGGCGGTATGAGGTGCTGGGCTAATGCGGCATTCGCTTTTGCGATGTCGATGGTTTCACTCAATGAGCATCAACAGGCATATGTTATGCCACCAGATCAATCACAAAGTGTTGATGTAGCTTCTGATAATGAATTTATTGGTAAAATTATTGACTTAGATAAGCAGCTCTCCGCAGAATCAAAAGCCGATAAATTAGCATTCCTCAAAGAAGTCACTGCTTTATTGGCGACTAAAGAAGCAAACGAATTATATGCTATCGGTGACATCATGGAAAGCATGCAACTTATTTCACCTGCTAGACTTCTAGGCCAAGCAGTAGAAATTTATTTTAACGATATATGCACTGATGAAAACACCTATGCTTTATTTGAGTTATATGAATTTTTTAGCGATCCGAGTAATGCCAAATTAAGCTTAAACATAATCGAAGAAATACAAAAAAATATTGAGGGATTCAAGAGTAATCCTAACAATTTTGTTATTGAATTTTTTCCCAATACTAAGCCAACACAGCAAGACAAAAGAACCTCACAAAAACCTAAGACCCTTATAGAATTATGTATTGAAGCCTTGAAAGAAGGAGAAGTAGATACCTTTAAAAAATATTTAGAAATAATAAAAACCGATCCCAAAGCCAAAGAAATTCTGCATCAATTAATTTTACCTTTGCAGAAAAGTGGAAAACAAGAGATTGCCAAACTCATTATAAAGGAAACATTTTCCGAAGCACAACAAGCAGAGTTACGACAAGCTGCTTTGCGTGAAAAAAAAGAAAGAGCCGCCGAAGCTGCAGCAAAAAAAGCAAGAAATGGAGTATATCCTCTTGAGACAATAAAAGAAGAAGAAGATGATGATGATGAAGCTGCTAATAAAGAACAAATCAGACAAGCGCTTTTACGCAAACAGCAAGCAGAAGCCGAAGCCGCAAGAAAAAAGAAAGAAGAAGAGGAAGCAAGAAAAGCACAAGATGAAAAGAGAAAAAAAGAAGAAATAGCAAAAGCAGCTGCTGAAGCGGCAAGAAAACGACAACAAGAAGAAGCAGCTGCGGCAGCAAAATTAGCAGAGGCTCAGAGACTACAACAATTAGCTATAGAAGAAGAATTAAGGCTTCGCCAAGAAGAAGAGGCCAAAAAAGGTTGGAAAGTTTCAAATCAGCACAAACTTGAAATCCCAAAATCAACATCTCCGAGATCTCCATCTGCAATAGCAATCACCAGCGATAACTTCATATCAATAAAAGCTACAGAATCATCAATCTTTAATGATACTTTGCGCGGCAATAGTATGAGGTTGGCAAATGGCTTACCAACTAATAAAAAAGAATTAATTAAAATTTTGGCCGCAGTTGTAATAACTTCCATTTCTGAAACATTACTAGAAGAAGCCGAAATTACTTTTGATGGTTATGATAAAATGTCTCTTTCTGCAAAGGAGATAAAACAGGCTATGGATTATGCAAAATTACATGGTGGTTTTTCATCCACAGTAACAAAAATTCCTGGCTCTGATAAAACCGTTTATACGGAAAACCAAGATGTTTACGCAACATTTGAGCTTGATTTTTGGAGAAAAATTTCCGGAAGAATTCAGCAAAAAAATTTAGAATTAGGAATTTTAACCGGCAGGTTGGAAGAGGACAAACCAGACGGTTCTGTTATTGTGCCCGTTGGCTTACGTTCAGTTTTTGTGTTTGATATTTTATCAGATCCTGAGGCATTGGAAATTCTAAATGCTAGAAAAGGCATTTCTATTTCTGATCTTCTTTCAGAAAATAGCGCCTATAATGCAAAGGGAGCTGTTATGACAGAGAGAGAAATAATTAAAACTGCTGCGAAAGCAGTTGCTGATGCTAATCATGCAACTAGGCACCGCGCTAATCACTTCAAATAAAAACCATTCACAAACGCATCCAACTTTCCTTCCATAATTTGCGCAAAATTTTTTGAGATTTTTTCGTTAATTTTTTCGAGCGCATTTAATTCATCTTTGGAAAATTTTCCTAAAACATAATCAGCCGTTGAATATTCCTTATTTGCTGGTCGCCCTACTCCCAAGCGGATTCTCATATAATCTTTTCCCACCGCTTCATCAATTGATCTCAAACCATTATGGCCGCCATGACCGCCGCCGATTTTGGCTTTGATGCGACCAAATTCCAAATCAACATCATCATGCAGCACGATAATATTTTCTGGCGCGATTTTATAAAAATTCGCCGCCTCAGCAACCGCAGCACCTGACAGGTTCATAAAAGTTTGGGGCTTTAAGGCTAAAATTTTTTTTCCATTAATTTCGCCGCTAAAAACTTCGCTTCTGAATTTTTTTCCCTGACTCATCAAGCGATAATCATCAATTATTTTATCAAGCAGCAAAAAGCCGAAATTGTGGCGCGTAGCTTCATATTCTCGGCCGATATTTCCGAGACCAACTATAAGATGCATGTTGAAAAATCTGTTAACTTGTTATGTTTTTTACCAAACTTATTTCCTCACAAAATTTTTTCATGCAAAAAAATTTCGCTAAAAAATTCATCCCGCTATTTTTTGTCGCGCTCTTTGCATGCAAAAATGCTAATGCTCCCGACCCTTATATTCTCTCGCTTCTTCCCGAAATCCGCCAGTTAGAAAAACAGGATCACCAGCTTTGCGTCTCACTAAAATTAAATGTGAACGGTGAAGAAAATTTAAAAAGCCAACATTATTGGCGCTGTCGCCTAACTTTTGCCAGATACCGCCTCAGCACTGGCGCTGCAACGCCGCAACAAGCGAAGCGTGATTTAGAAATCAGTGATCTCATCACCAAAATTTCGCTGAAAGTTTCGCAAACTTCTGAATCACTTTTGTCGAAAGAAAATAAAAAAATTGATGATCGCCAGCACCGTAAATGTCTGGCGCTGGGCTTTGAACTCTATACGCAAGATCAGGCCAAAATTGATGATTATTTTTCCTGCCGCAAATGGCTGATCAATGATATGCAATTGCTGCCGCCTTATAACAACACAGATTATCTGAATTATCCAAATGATGATTACAATCTCGGCTATGCAATCGACCGTAGGCTTGAGGAATCGGCGAAAAAATATAATGAGCAAAAAGCGAAATATCCCACTTGCGTAAAATATAATTTATATAGCGAAAATTTCCGCCGCTGCACCACAGCGCAAGATGCCGCGCGCTCATGCAGCAAAGAGATTGAGCGCAAAAGAGTTAAACGTGAATGGGAAGAAAAAACCACCTGCCAAAAACAAGCTTACATCCGCTTTCCTGACGATTGGATAAAAAAAGAAGATAATAGTAATGCCCAAGAAATTGAGCGCATGAACAAGCAATCAGATTTCTATAATCAATATAACCTCGCCTCAATTGGCATGGATCGCACCATGTTTGAAGCCGAAGCGGAAAATAAGAAAAAAGAAGAAGAGAAAAAAACTGCGGCGAAAAAAGAGAATGCGAAAAAAATTAATTCGAAGGTCGGACTTTATCGCAAATATGAGTTAACGAAATTGCGCTCAACTTATGCAATTGAATGTCAGAAATTGTCGGCTGGAGATATTGCGCAATATGTGGATGGGTTGAATAAGGAATGTGAGGCGATGACAAATTTTGAAGTGCTCGGAGAATAAGTTGGGTGCCGGTGAGAAAAAATTACGACATCGCCAACATCTTGCGCAGCGGCTTCTCCGCCTGCACTCTCAACTCTTCGGGCAATTGCAACTCGCCGCCGAATTGCGATTTATTTCCATATTTCATCACCAGATAAAGTTTCTCCATCGTGTTTAGCTGCATATAAGGACAAGCATTGCACAAGCTGCAACCGGCGCGATCCACGAATGGACAATCATAAAATTTCCCGCTCGGATTTTTTTGTTTCATTTGGTGAATGATGTGCATTTCGGTAAGCACAATAAATTCCCCACCCTGGTGTTTGGCGGTATAATCAAGCAACGACGAAGTTGAGCCGATGTGATGTGCGTAAGACAATAAACTTTCCGGACATTCCGGATGCGCAATCACTTTCGCTTGCGCATGATTGGCAATCAATTTCACCAATTCTTTTTCTGAAAATTGTTCGTGAACCATGCAAGAACCATTCCACAAAATCATTTTGCGGCCGGTGACTTTTTCTAAATAGCGGCCCAAATGTTGATCGGGGGCAAAAATAATTTCTTTATCCGCCGGAATTTGCTCAATAATTTTTCGCGCATTTGTGGAAGTGACGATGATGTCGGACAAAGCCTTGATCTCAGCGGAGCAATTGATGTAAGTCACCACAATTGCATTTGGATGTTTTTGTTTGAAAGCAGCGAAATCTTTGGGCTGGCAGGAATCTTCAAGGGAGCAGCCGGCTTTCAAATCGGGAATCAAAACTTTTTTTGACGGCGATAAAATTTTTGCCACTTCAGCCATAAATTTCACACCGCAAAAAACAATTTCATCGGCGTCAGTTGCGGCGGCTTTGCGCGAGAGATCAAGCGAATCGCCAACAAAATCTGCAATATCCTGAATCTCGGCATCCTGATAAAAATGCGCAAGAATCACGGCGTTTTGTTCACGTTTTAAACGCAGGATTTCTTCTTCTAAATTTGCGGGAATTTCGTACATGATTATTTTAGTCCAACAATTTCAAAAATTTCTTTTTTGGTTTGTGCAGCTATGACAGTCGCGGCTTCACGGCCTTCATCTAAAATGTTTTTTAAGTAAAATTGATCTTCTTTAAGACGCGTAAATTCAGTTTGAATCGGCTGTAATTTTGCTATCATCGCATCAGCCAAATCTGTTTTGAATTTTCCAAAGCCGGAATTTTCATATTCTGCGGCCAATTGCGGCGCAGCTTTTCCGCATGCGGCAGAAAAAATATTGAGCAAATTATAAATTTCCGGACGCGCTTCGTCATAAGTGACTGTAGCCATTGAGTCGGTTTTAGCTTTTTTAATTTTCTTTACGATTTGCTCCGGCGAGTCGTTTAAATTAATGCGCGAGAGATCAGATTCATCCGACTTGCTCATTTTTTTCGTGCCGTCTTGCAGCGACATAATGCGCTTAACTTCCTTCAAAATCATGGGCTCGGGAAGTTTGAAATATTCTTTTTCGAAACGGCGATTAAACGCTCCGGCAATGTCGCGAGTTAATTCAAGATGCTGTTTCTGATCTTCACCAACCGGCACCAGATCTGCTTTGTAGAGCAAAATATCAGCAGCCATTAAAACCGGATAAGAATATAAACCGAGATTTTCGTTTTTGTCTTTTTTGTCTTTGAATTGCGTCATGCGATCAAGCCAGCCAAGCGGAGTCAAAGTGCCGAGAACCCAGGCCAATTCTGTGTGCGCTGCAACTTCACTTTGCACGAAGATCACCGATTTTTTCGGATCCAAACCACAAGCAATATAAGTTGCCGCGGCATCAAGCACATTTTGGCGCAGCTCCTTTGGATCTTGCGGCAAGGTGATCGCATGCAAATCCATCAAACCAAAAATGCAGCGATGGGTTTTTTGCAGATCGATCCAATTGGCGATTGCACCCAGATAATTTCCTAAATGCAGATTGCCGGTTGGCTGTATTCCCGAAAAAACAGTTTTCATAAATGCTATTTTTTAAAAAGGCGGCGCAACTTAATGCCGTGATTCTTGAAGGCAAGCGGGCTAATCATTACACAACCTTTTCTTTGCTGCTTTCTTTATCGGGCAGCTTTCTTGGATCATTTGGATCATATTCTTCAAGGTCTGCTTTGGTAGCGTCTTTCGTGGTTGATTCTATTCCTTCATCCACTTTTTCTTCCGTAAGATCTGAACTATCAAGCTCCTCTTCTTCCTGCTCTTCATCATCAATACCTTCATCATCTGGTTCAACTGCTTGCGATGGTTGTTTTTCTTCTTCATCAATTTCAGGTGGCGCTTCCTCAGCATTATCTAATTCTATATAGCCACCATCTATCGGTTGCGGTAATACATCTGCTTCTGATGCTTGTGATGCCGGTTCCTGAGCAACTTCATCCTTGGATTGTTCGCGAGGCAAATCTACTCGGCTTGCTAATGATGCTAATTCTTCCTTAATGTCCCCCACAATACTTGATATAACACCCAAGAAAGTTCTCTCCTCTTCAACAACAACCACTTCAGACGTTTCCTTTGCCGCTGTGTCAACTGCAACCTTTTCCGCAACTTGCTGTTTTTCTTCCTCTTGTTTTCGTTGTACTTCTTGAGTTTTTTGCTGTTCTACCTGCACTTGATGCTGCTGCTCTTCTTTTACTTTTTCTATTTCATGTCTTGTTTCCGCCAAGACCGCGTTTTGCGCGCCAACCAAGCTACCATGGGTTTCAACTTGATGAATAAAAGCTTCCGCTTCAGGGAAAACCTGATGCGCTTTGATTTCCACAACTTGCAAAATTCCGCGATCAGCATGCATCGATAATTGGCAAACCAGATTCATATTATGATTAATGAAAGCCAATTCAAATGTTCTGGCACTAGGCTCGGCGCCCATCATCAATAATTGCAGAGTTAAAGTTTCGCTACCTCTTCGCACCGCTTCATCGAGTGCAGCTTGCATGATGAGGCGCTGATCTTGCAGCTGTTCCACATCAATTCCGGCATTTGCTAAAAAGTTTAACGCCGCATTTGCCTGCGGTGAAAGATTTCTTCTTCTTTCATCAATATCTGGATTTGTTTTGACTGTAACCGCGCGATCTTTTTTCGCTCTTTTTTCTTCATCTTCTTCATCATGAATTGCGCTGCGATTTTTTCTTTTATCCGTAGTTTTTACATTAACTTTTCCTTTGCCTGACGCTGATCTTTGATTTTCCGCCAAATCTGCAAGCATTGAAATTTCGGCTTTATTTACGCGCAAAACTTCGATCAGTGGAGATTCAACTCCGCTTTCTGCTTGCTTAATTAACGCCAAATCAAAAGGCGTGAGACCAAATTTATTGGAAGCATTTATATCCACACCATGATCGATCAGCAATTGCAAAGTTGCGGCATCAACATTAAGCATCACGGCAAAATGCGCCGCGTTATTTCCCTCGGGCGATCTGAAATTAAGATCAGCACCGGCTTTAATTAATTGCTCTAATTCTGCGGCTTTTCTTCCCCCCGCAAGCGCTGCGGCTAAAGGATTTAACTCACCTTTATTTCCGGGGCCAAAATCATTTAGAACTTTATCATCAAGCTTGGCATCTTCCTTAAATTTCAAAACATCTTCGAGCGGAACTTGCGAAGCGCAGGCGATAATGAAAAGCTGCTGCGCCACCTCGGCAATTTTTTCCTGATTTTTGCTTTTTATTCCCGCCAATAGTTGCTTGAGCTGATAAGGCATTTTCACAAGCTGCCCAGCCTGCTCTACACTCAATTTATCGAGCCCGCCGGATGCGATGCGGTTTTGAAAATCTTCCAGCAATCTTACGGCAAAATTTTCTAATTGCTGAAACTCATTATTTTGCGGTCTGGTCATTTTATAAATTAAGTCTTGTTGAAATGGATGACGACTTTAAATTCCTGCCTCTGTAAGGCAAGTAGATGATCGCTGATTTTGTTTTTTTAAAACTGAAAATCAGAGGAAAGTCCGGACTCTACTGCGAGAACGATACCAGCTAACGGCTGGCGGCGGAGCCTGAATATATAGGGCTTCCAAGGGAAAGTTTCACAGAAAATATACCGCTAAGTTATGTTGCCCAGGATCCCCTTATCTAAGGGGATCGAGTCGACGCGTTAGCGCGACGATGGGGTTGCATAATCTTAGTAAGGGCGAAACCGCGAGGTAAGAGCTCACGTGTTTGCGTGGTAACACGCATCCAGAAAAACCCTATCGAGAGCAAGACCAAATAGGAATGGCTAGGTTTTTCGAGAACCAGATGTCTCCAGCATCGCCATTCGGGTAGGTCGCTTGAGGTTGGCAGCGATGCTAATCCTAGATGAATGATCGTCATCCGCTTACGCCTAACGGCTACAGCGCGATACAAAATCCGGCTTATTCTTGTCTTACAAATATTTAAAAATGCGTCGCATTTTTAAGTTTCATTGAATTGCTACGCGCGAAGTGAATTCGTGCATCCGCAATAAGTTTTTTTTATGACTTATTCTTCCAACGACATCCGCACCAAATTCCTCGATTATTTTAAGCAAAACGGGCATGAGATTATTCCGTCCAGTCCTCTGATTCCGCACAACGATCCGACTTTGATGTTTACCAATGCGGGCATGAATCAGTTTAAAAATTATTTCACCGGCGTTGAAGTTCCGAAATTCAAACGCGCCGCAACTTCGCAAAAATGTGTGCGCGCCGGCGGAAAACATAATGACCTTGATAATGTAGGCTATACCGCACGCCATCACACTTTTTTTGAGATGCTGGGCAATTTTTCTTTCGGCGATTATTTCAAGGAAGAAGCGATTTTTTATGCATGGAATTTTTTAACTAAAGAGCTTGGCGTTCCAGCAAATAAACTGCTTGTTACCGTTTATCACACTGACGAAGATGCTAAAAATTTATGGAAAAAAATTGCCGGATTAACGGATGAAAAAATCATAAAAATTTCTACCGATGACAATTTTTGGTCGATGGGCGATGTTGGTCCATGCGGTCCATGCTCCGAAATTTTTTATGATCACGGCGATAAAATTTTCGGCGGCCCTCCGGGTTCAAAAGATCAAGATGGGGATCGCTTCATCGAAATCTGGAACCTCGTTTTCATGCAATTTGAAAAACATAAAGACGGCAAAATGATTCCACTTCCAAAACCCTGCATCGACACCGGCATGGGACTCGAGCGCATTGCATCTGTGGTTCAAGGCAAACATGACAATTACGAAACCGACATATTTTTAAATCTAATTGATGCCGTTAAAAAAAATTTATAGATGAGCAAAACAGAGCAAATTGAGGCATTAAGCGCTCAAATATCAGGATTCGCAAGAACTGCTGTGGATGCAGCACCTGAGCAGCTTCAAGCAATATGCTCACAAATAAAAAAACTACGCTACACCAAAGAAGAACGCGCCAAACTTTTTGAAAAACTCCAACTCTCCTTCACCTTATTTTGCAATTTACACCCAGAATTTCTGGCAAAGGAGAACGGTCAAAATCTTTTGCTTAATTATTGCGAAGCATTTGCGCAATTTCGCCAAAATTTATTATCCGATCAGCAATTAAAAAATCTCATCTCTCTTACCGTTCAAATTGATTTCACAAAATTATCTCCAGCGCAACTGCGAAATCTCGCCGCAAATTTTGATAAAATCGGTTTTGGAATTGCCTCACCTTTTAAAGATATAGAAGTAGCACAAAACTTTCTGCAACAAGGTTTAAGAAGCTTGCAACACACAAAATATAAGGGCGAAGAATGGACAAAAAACGCTATGCATTTTTTGATTCACTGCCGAAATTTAGGTCTGATGAGTGGCAAAGTGAGATCAACAAATGTGGAAATATTGCGTGCTGTTGTAGCAGATATTTCAACTTTCATCAATCAAAATGAATTTGATTTCAAAGCAAGTGATGCTCAAGCGAGCCTTGATGTTTTGCTTTACGGTAGACATTCCCTGAAGAGCAAAAATCTTGATTCCGCCATAGAAAAAGTTGCTCAGTTAGTTGGAGAAAAAAAAGATGACTCATCAAAAACCCATCTCGCGATTTTTAAAAAAATCGTAAAATTTTTAGAAAATAAAAAAGGCGGCGATGATGAATGGAAGCATCTTGCGAAAAAAGATGAAGAGGAAAAAAAATTCACTTACGCTGGCATAATAGAAATTGAAGTTGAAAGCGATTATCTCACACAAAGCGGCTTGGTGCTTAAGCGCGGCGATATTGTTGTGCGAAATTTAACTAACGGCGAAATTATTTTAGTGATCGAAATTGATGGACCGACACATTTTTTAACTAAAGAAATTAAAACCGGAAAAACTCAAGCGCGCGATAGATTTGCAACAAAATTGCTCGGCGAAAATCGCGTCATAATAATTGATGCCGATAGTTTCACTTTCTTCCGCAGCCTGCAGCAACAACAAAACCAATCGAAAGCAGAATTGGATTTTTTGGTTAGAGTCCAACAAGTTTTGCAAAGTGAGTTAGATAAAACTCCGCAACAATCTAAAGCCGGTGCGGCCGCAGCAGCAACGACCTCAAAACCTGAAGCTGGGACAGCCGCAGCAGAACCGACACAAAAAGCTGAGTCAGAAAAAACAAAAGCTCCTGAAACCAAAGCTGCAGCAGTTACAAAACCCGCCGTAAAAATAAAAACCAAAGCCGAAAGAAGAGCAGAATCGCTCGCAGCTTTTTGGGAAGTTTTAAGTGGAACTTCTGATGATAATATCGAAGAAATTTTGCGCGATCCATCATTTTATGATATTGCACCTGACGATATCAGACATCCGGCAAGGGGTGAAGCAGCACTTGATTTTGCAATTAAAAAACTCAGCACAATTGTCGATCCAAAACAAAAAACTGAATATGAAGATTTAATTAAAACCTTATGGATTTTGGGTTTTGAGCAGGAAGATAAATCGGCAAGTATTGCATCTGATGAGTTACAAAGAGTTTTTAGATCTGGCGAAAGCCCCGTTTTAAAATCAGAAAAAAGAACTCACAGCCTTTCACGTATTTTAAGTCAGGCAAATCGCGGCAATTTTCATTTTGTAAATGCCGCCTTGTTAAAAGACGGATTGCCTTCTGAGCTTAGTCAAAAAGAAGAGTTCCAACTATTCCAAATAGCAAAATTATGTCTCAGACAAGGCGATGCTAAAACTATAAAATTATTTCGCGCGCAGCCTTGGTTTGAAGAAATAGAAGAAAGAATTTTTGCTGAAGCAGTGGAAGATTCTGATGATCAAATGGCAGCTATTTTTTTAGCAAATCACAACGCCGATTTTTTTGCCAATTTTTTTAGCAACAGAGAAGATTTATTAAGAAAAATTTACGACTTCAAATTTCCTACCGCTTCTGCTCTGGAACAACGTTTAGAACACATCGACTTATTTAACAAAGTTGCGCAAAGCCTGTTGGATGATTTGGATTCGTGGAGAAAAAAAGATATGGTGCTTTTTTCAAAAGTAGTTCTGGCTTCTATCAGCACCTCTTCTGATGTTTTAGCTTATAAGGCATTTTTTTATTATCATGGAATAGGCGTAAAAGAGGATAAAACCATAGCCAGAAAATTGATGTTAGAAGCAATAGAAAAACCTTCTAAAAACCGTAAAGCTAATATTGTTCTCCTCAGTCTTTTTGATGAAGATAATAATTCTACAGCAGCCCTCAAATTAACTAAAACCTTACTCAAAGAGGATATTAGTGGCGAATTCCACTATTATCTTTCTTGTAAAGTAAATTCAGAAGCAGAAAGAATCCGCTTATTAAAAAAAGCAGCAGAACTCAAACATCCGAAGTCCATGGGATTGATTGCGGTTCATTATATAACCGGCAGTTATGGAGAAAAGAAAGATATTCCAAAAGCCATCTCGCTATTGGAAGAAGCTATCGCAGGCGGAGACGTAGAATCAATAACGAATCTTGGAACAATTTATTATGAAGGTGATCATCCTACTGTGAAGGGAATTGCCGCGAACAAAAAAGCTTTTGAACTTTTTTGTGAAGCCGAGCAAAAAAGCTTTTGAACTTTTTTGTGAAGCCGAGCAAAAAAAATCCCCTTCTGGTGCCTTTAATATTGGCCTTTGTTATCGTGAAGGCTTAGATGGGGTTGTGGAGCCGGCTTTGCAAGAAAGCAAAAAATATTTTCAGCGCTGTTTAGAATATGATCAGGAAAATTTTTGTTCTGATAATGCCAAAAAGCAACTTGCTAAAATTAAAGCAGAAGAAAAACAGAAAGGTTTACAGCCTACAGAAGCTGCAACTTTAAAAACAAAAACAAAAGAAAGAGAATAATCGCTTAAAGAATGGAGGGAATTAATTTGCGGTGTAAATTTAGTTTAAATCAAATTACTACAGGAGAAGCAAACGCCTCTGCACAATCAGTTATTTTATTTTTTCTTCCACCAACTTCACGAAATTCTCAATTCCAAAAAGTGCGATGAAACTTCCCATGCGTGGGCCTTGGTCTTGGCCGAGGAGGATTTGGTAAAGTGCTAAAAACCAGTCGCGCATATTTTTTTCATAGCCGTGATTTTTGCCGATTTGGAAAACCAGATTTTGCAATAATTGACCATCAACTTTTTGCTCAGGTGTGGCATTTTCTAAAATATTGATTAGGTCGCGAAGTGCCAGTTTCTCTGATTCCGACGGCGCTTTGAATTTTTTGTGACGCTTGATGAAATCGTTATAATATGAAATTGCGCGATGCACCATTTTCGCAAGAAGCGGTGACGTTTCCGGCGTTAAACCTTTTTGATATTTTGAGATGAAGCCCCACAAAACCGCGTCATTTTCTGGATTGCACGCACTCGCCAAATTTAGCAAAAGCGAATAACTCACATTAAAATTAATTTGCGGAATTTTTCCGGCGTGAATGTGGAAGGCAGGATTATCAAGCCTTAAAGCCTCTTCCTGATTTTCATAAGATTGCGCAAAAGCCAGATATTCATCCATCGCTTTTGGAATCACATCGAAATATAAACGCTTCGCAGTTTTTGGTTTTTGATACATAAAAAGCGCCATCGATTCAGACGGCGCATATTTCAACCAATCTTCAACCGAGATGCCATTTCCTTTTGATTTGGAAATTTTTTCACCGGTGTCAGACAAAAACATTTCATAAGTAAAATTCACCGGAGGCTTGCCGCCCAAGATCTCGCAGACTCTGCGATAAATTCTTTCATTTGGCTGGTGATCTTTTCCATAAATTTCATAATCAACATCGAGTGAATACCAGCGCGCACCGAAGTCGATTTTCCACTGCAATTTGCAATTGCCGCCAGTTACTGGAACTTCTTTTTCAACACCGTTTCCATCCACGTAAATCACGGTTCCTTTTGCTTTGTTTACATCTTTCACGCCTTTATCGATCACAATTCCTGACTGCGGATCAATTGGCATAAATGGCGAATAAGTTTCCTGACGCTCGGCACCAAGGCTTGGCAGCATTAGCTCCATGAGCTCTTCATATTTTTCCAAAACGCGTAACATGGTTTTATCAAAAGCGCCGGATTTATATTTTTGCGTCGCCGAAATAAATTCATATTCAAAACCAAATGAGTCGAGAAAGCCACGCAGACGGGCGTTCATGTGATCACCATAAGAAGCATGAGTGCCAAATGGATCAGGAACTGAAGTTAGCGGTTTACCCAAATTAGCGCGCACCATTTCTTGATTGGGTACGTTTTCTGGCACTTTGCGAAGGCCATCAATATCATCCGAAACACAAAACATTTTGGTTGGAATTTCCGGCGCAATCAAAGTGAAAGCATGACGCACAAATGAAGTACGCACCACTTCACCAAATGTTCCGATATGCGGCAAACCAGACGGGCCATAGCCGGTTTCAAAAAGCACATAACCTTTTGCCGGAGTTTTACCGCCAACTTTTTCCAAAATTCTGCGCGCTTCTTCAAACGGCCAGGCTTTTGATTCGAGATATGCTTTGGGTGAAATTGTCATTTTTTTAAAAGATAAAATTTAGTTGCACTATCAACACCGCCACCATCAAGAAAAATGGTTTTGATATATTGAAAACCGTTTTTGGTTAAAACGCGCGCTGACCTGTCATTACTGACTCCGTGAGCTGCGGAAATAATTTCGAGATTCAAATTTTCAAACGCAAATTTGATCAAACCTTGCGTAATTTCTGAAGCATAACCCTGATTCCAGAATTCCGGCAAAAGCGCAAAACGCACTTCAACATATTCGCCGATTTCTTTATTCAAAGCCCGTTTTGTAAATCCGGCGCGGCCCACAAATTTTTGCGATTCTTTTTCAAAAACTGTCATTTGCGAAAAACCAAACTTTTCCTGATGAGAAATAAAATTATCCAAATGTTTTTTTACCGTCTCAAGGCTTTGAACACCATCAATCGTAGTTCTAGCAACTTCGGGATTAGCGTGAAGTTGATGCAAAAGATCTAAATCCTGCAAAGTAAATAAACGTAAATTTAACCTTTTTGTGCTAAACATTTTGGTGAAATTTTTCCCTTTCTTTCACAGCGTGCGCTGAAGTTGCTTGAGAAGCTTGATGAGGAAATAAACCAGAAAGATTTTGTTCAAACCATTTCATACATTTTCTATAATCTTCTTCGCTTGATAGAAGAAAGAATTCATCTTCTCCCACATCTTTTTTATATAGCCGATTCTCTTCTGCAATCTGATCTTCACTATCGCAAACCATACAACCAGAAACCTCAACATCTGGAGCAGTTTCAAGCAATTTTTGTCTAAGAGCTTTTAAATGAAATAATCCCAAATAAACAATAACGACCGCATTATCACTTCCTGATTCTTGCTGTTCTTTTACAACCTCAATAACTGATTTTGTCATTGCTGCAATACGCAATTTTTCAATTTCTGGATCAGCGATAATTTCCTGAAGCTCTTCTGCTTCTGCCTCAGAAATTGTGCCTTGCTCCTCTTTTTTACTCAATTCATCACAACGAGGAGAGAGATTAGATTTATCATTAAGAGATATAAGCTTAATTGATTCACGATCCGCATATTCACGTAAATCACTAAGAGCCTACATTCTAGGCAATCCAGTTTCAGTCTCGATTTCTTCTAATAATTCATGTGCCGCAAAAATATTTTTTGCCAAACTATTTACCCTTGCGAAATCCATGACATACGGGTATCTCGTGTTTGTATTGAATACATCATTTAATTCACTAGTTTGAAATTCTTTTTTAACTTCCGCTTGTGATTCACTAAGAATTTTTTTCACTGCATCACTTGCAAAAAACTTCTGAAACTTCTCAATTTCAGCTTGGTTAATTATCATTTCTCCTTTCACAATTTGATCAACAAGATATGATGGACATTGCTTTCTAAGCTCTGCTTCCAATGCCATCATCAATCTGACATATTGAAGGCCTAAATTGTCATTTTCAGCAAAGATCACTTCATGTTCACCAATAATTATAATTTTAACCATATTACCCGATTAATTTATTTTCTTCACATCTCGCAATCTTGATTTCAAAGATCTCACCAGGTTTGCGAGTTTCATTGGAAATTTTTACTTCCAGGAAATTTTCCGATCTAGCAATTCCGTCTTTTTCCAAAATTACCGATAAATTTTTACCAATTTGTTTTTGCAAAAATTTTTGCAATTCTTGCGCTCCCGTTTCACGCAAAATTTTTGCCCGCGCTTTAATTATTTTTCCATCAACTTGCGGCATCTTGGCGGCTGGGGTTCCGTCGCGTTTTGAATAAGGGAAAATGTGAGTAAAAATTATTCCCGCTTCCTCAATTAATTTGCGGGAATTTTCGAACATTTCGTGGGTTTCGGTTGGAAATCCTGCGATGATGTCAGCGCCGAAAGTCATGTCTGGCCTCACTTGCCGGGCTTTCGCACAAAATTCCAAAACTTGTGCGCGATTGTGGCGGCGCTTCATGCGCTTCAAAATTATGTCGTCACCTGATTGCACGCTTAAGTGCAAATAAGGCATCAAGCGCGGTTCGCTTTTTAGCAATTCAAAAAATTCATCATCAAGTTCAGCAACATCAATTGAGGAAAGACGAAGGCGCGGAAGCTCTGGCACAAGTTTGAGCAAACGCTTAATCATTTGCGAAAGCGTAATTGGCGCGGCTAAATCTTTGCCATAATCGGAAATATCAACGCCGGTGAAAACAACTTCTTTGTGACCTGCAGCAACCATTTTTTTTACTTGCGCAACAATTTCACCAAATGCCACCGAGCGGCTATTTCCGCGGCCAAATGGGATGATGCAAAAAGTGCAGCGGTGATTGCAGCCATTTTGAATTTCTAAAAATGCACGGGTTTGATTTTCAAAATATGAGACAAGTTGCGGAGCAGTATCGCGAACCGACATAATGTCGTTAACCTTAATTTTCGCGGTTTCATCGGGAGTTAAAAAATTGGCATCAGTTTTTTTCGTTTCAAAAAAAATGCGGTCTTTATGCGCAATTTCAACATCAGAATTTTTGTTACTTGATAATTCATAATTGCTAATTGCCTTCTCCTTATAGCTCTCCGCCTTTGACTTCTCAACATTTCCCAGCACCAAATCCACCTCTTCCATCTTGGCATATTTTTGCGGATCAATTTGCGCCGCGCATCCGGTAACAACAATTTTTGCTTGTGGATTTTCACGTCTGCTTTTGCGAATCGCCGCGCGCAAATCGCGCTCAGCTTCGCTTGTCACCGCACATGAATTGAAAACTATAAGATTTTTTTCCTGCGAATTTTTAAGCGCGCTTTTGATGCTTTCCGATTCATAAGCATTCAAACGGCAGCCGAAAGTGATAACCTGATTATGAGTTGCGTCTGCTGTCATTGGCCAGAATCACGTGGTTAACAACTTTTGAAACACCGCGCACTTTTGAAACAATTGCCAAAACGCGACGCATCTCAAATTCATTTTCAGCAACGCCAAGAATATAAACTACACCACCAACTGTTGTGGTTTTGAAATTTAGCGAATTGATGTCGCGTGCCACCAGCAATTTGGCATCAACCTGCGCGGTGATTAGATAATCATAAGAGGCACTTGCGACATCTTTGGCATAAAATTTACCATCTTCGCGCACTTGAATTTCATCGATCACTTCTTTTACGCCGGCAACTTTCCAGGCCAGAAGCTGCGCCAATTGTGCTTTCTCAGGATCGCGCGCAATTCCGGTTAGCAAAACGCGGCCTTCATTAATTGTGAAATCAATTGAATTTCCTGGCTCTTTCAAACCCTTGGCGACGAATTCTTTAAGCATCACCGAACCAATCACGAAGTCCTTTCGCGAGTTCTTCAAACTTTTTTCACGCACAGCAACTGCGCCGCCGGCAACTGATCCGATCACTACGGTTTCAACGCATGAAGTTGAGAAAAATAAAATCAACAAAGCGAAAGGCGCAAAAAATTTTTTAGAGAGTTTCATGGTTAGAATGCTTGAGAATAAAGGAGGGAAAGCGTTTTAGAATTGCAGCAAAAAATATGAATAGGATTGAACATTGCAAATTATATTTCGCTTTCTAGGTTGCGCGCCTCATTTTTTTTCATAGTGCGCGGCGTTGTTACAGTAAAAACGTTTTTTTGGAGTGCGGGCGTAGCTCAGTGGTAGAGTGTCACCTTGCCAAGGTGAATGTCGAGGGTTCGAGTCCCTTCGCCCGCTCCAGCCTTTCAGGGATGGACTGACAAAAAGAAGATCGTTAGAGCGAAGGCTGCCCCCCGTAGCTCATGAATCTTAAATTCGATACCCTTTGGGCTCTCCCAACAATCTCCCCCTAAAATTTCGGTATCACCATCAAATGGTGTTCCAACATATATTTCCCCAAAAACACCGTAACCACCAAACCGATAAATAACGCCAGCGGCTTTAGATATAAAGCTCTCCACTCATTAATCATAACATTGGCCGGATCATTTTTCACATAAAGAATATCCACTCTCTCACCTTTCGCTCTGGGCTTAAATCTATTCTCCACCACCGGCGCAAATTCAATTCCGCTTATATCTTTAAACACCAAAGTTAATTCCTCATATTTCATTTGTTCACCATTAACCAACCTCACTTCCGACACTACAGCAGAGGTTTTGTAGGAGTTCCTAACAAAAGATCTCACCTTAAAAAAAGCCCATAAAAAATATAAAAGATCGATGAAAAAAATGAGAGCCAGCGCGAAAAAAATAAATTCCTCCGTAGTAAAAACCGAAAATTTGGCGATGATTTCTTGCATAAAAAAATTGGATTAATTTAGTGAATTAGGACTTCGAATATTATCAATAAAACAGGAGATAAAAATGCAATCAGTCTTTGACAAACCGGTTCTTAATGTGAACGGTTTTTTCGTTCTCATGATTTTTCTTGGCCTGACGGCTTTTTTATATCTGATGGTTCCTCCAATGCTGGTTGGCCCAATCATGATAATCCTTGCGGCCCTCATCATCACCGGTTTTACAATTTTAGGCCCCAATGAAGCAAAAGTTATAACCTTTTTTGGCACTTATATGGGAACCATTACCCACAGCGGCTTCCGCTGGACGATCCCTTTTTCAAATGCCAGTTTGGTGCCGCTGAAAATGCTGAATTTCAACACCGATAAATTGAAGGTGAATGATCTAAACGGCAATCCAATCGAAGTTGGCGCAGTAGTGGTCTGGCGTGTGCGTGATGCGGCACAAGCTTGTTTTAATGTGGATGATTATAAGCAATTTATTTTCAACCAAAGTGAGAGCACGATTCGCACGATTGCGGCGAAATATCCTTATGATTCGGAAAAACAATCATCGCTGCGCGGCAATGCTGATGAGATCACGCGCGAATTGAAAAAAGAGTTACACGAAAAATTAAATGTCGCCGGAATTGAAGTTGAAGAAGTGAAATTATCGCATCTGGCTTATGCACCCGAAATTGCAGCAGCAATGTTGAAAAGACAGCAAGCAGTTGCAGTGCTTGAGGCGAGAAGATATATGATTGAAAATGCGGCCGTAATTGCGGAAGGCGTAATTGAGAATCTACTGAAAAAAACTACGATGAATTTGTCGGATGATAAGAAAGCTCAAATCATGAGCAATATTTTGGTGACGCTGATTTCGGATAAGGAAGTAAGTCCGGTTATAGATTTGTAAGAAATTAAATTTGCCTACGGCAAATTTAGAATAATGTTGAGTCGCTACAGGCGGAGTAAATCCGCCTATCTGCGACAAATTTAAATTTTTATTTACGTAAAATTTTCCGGGTGTTGGGACAAGGGCGGAGTTACAAACTCCGCCCAAACACTAGAAAACGGGGATAACACTATTCTTTTTTATTACTTTCCGATTCAGCCAATTTCTCCGCGTAAAACTCTTCTCCAATCTTAATCTCCTCACGCCCTCTGCTTTTGCGCCAATTGTTGGTATCGCGCAGCGAATAAATACAGCCACAATATTCCTGCTTATAAAATTCTTCACGCTTGGCAATCTCATACATCCGCGCCGCGCCGCCTTCTTTGCGCCAATTGAAGGTCCAATAATTTATGCCTTCATAATTTTTTGCGGCGCGCAGGCCACAATCATTAATCTGATCCATGTCTTTCCACCTAGAAATTCCAAGCGATGAAGTGATGGTCGAGAAATTATTTTCATAAGCATAAAGCGCGGTGCGCTCAAATCGCATGTCGAAGCATTTGGTGCAGCGCTCGCCTCGCTCCGGCGCATATTCCAAACCTTTGGCACGAGCGAACCAATTTTGCACATCATAATCCAAATCGATGAAGGGAATTTCCAACTGCTCGGCGAAACGCATATTTTCATTTTTGCGAATCTCATATTCTTTTTTTGGATGAATATTTGGGTTATAAAACAAAATCGTCACATCAATTCCCGACTCTTTCATGCGCTCCATCAAATCGCCCGCACAAGGCGCGCAGCAGCTATGCATCAAGACGCGATTATCTTTTGCTTCAGGTGGTAAAATTAATTTTGTGGGCATTTTATTCTTTATAACGTGTTTGAAAATTTAGTTGCGAAATATCGCATTTGCGCTGGCGATTTTGGCGCGCAATTTCTCGCATAAAACCTTCGCCAATCAATGCCCCAAAAACCGAGTGAATGGCGGCAACTCCGGTTTCACAAGCTTCGCCGGCTCCTTCAAAAATCATTTCCTGATTTATTTTTAAGCGCGCCATTTCGCCATAAGCAATTCTGGCATTGGTCAAAGTCTGGCGCTCAACGAAAGGCTGATTGCTTAAAATCAAAATATTAGCCGCCCTTCCCTTAAAATCACCGGAATTTATGCGGTTTAGCAAACCGTTGCAGGTGATTTCATAAGCCGCGGTAGCCGTTGTTGGTCGCGATTCGCCGCTTTTTGTTTTGGCATCAATCACATCATGATCCGCAATTTCGCGCCCAAAAACTTCGCGATAAATTCTTTTCGCCATCATAGTTTCAGTAACTTTTTTATTTTCATCATGCGCATATTGCAGATAAGTGCGGCGTGCTCCGGCCTCAATTCGCTCGGCAAAACCTTCGGCCTTGATTTCATTTTCTTTGGCCAATTCAAAAATGAATTTTTTGCAATCTTCAAAAGATTCATGCGGCATTTTATCAATTTCAACATGCAGCTCGCGTTCGCCAGTTAAGAGGCGCATATGACCTAACTCAATTCCCGAGTCTTGCAGCAATTTCAAATATTCAATGCGCGATTTGGCGCGCAACCTCGCCGCACCTTGCACCCAGGTTTCATCATATTTTGCAAGCATTGGTCTCACTTCATTTATGAAACCCATTTTGCGCGCATTTTCCAAATATTGCTCTCGATGAATATCACTCCATTCTTGCGCGACAATTTCATGGCGTTCTTGTCCTGCCGCGCGTCCGAAGGCATTTTGTCCGATGTAATAAATTATATTTTCAACATCTTGCCGGTCAAAAATATTTTCATTGGCGAGAAATTTTTCCAAAAATATTTCCGCATTAAATTTTTTCGGATCTGCTTGGGAAGCACCGCATTCATTGATTACAGACATCATTTCTGCAAAAACTTCATCAACAGTTTTTTTCCAAATTTCAGTTTTTTTCCTCGAGCGATCAAACTGCATGAAGTTCACTGCTTGCCAAATAGAGTCATGAGTGAAATATCCCGGCAAATATAAATTTTCCAAAAGCGCTTTTTGTACCTCACGCAATGGAATGACTTCTGGCGCCTGCGTTGCGCGATTAATTACTTTATCACCAAAACCGAAACTTAACAAAACTTTACTTAATCTGCTCATGCCTGAATTACCTGAAGTTGAAACCGTGAAACGCGGATTGGAAAATCTGGTTGGCAAGAAAATCACAAAGATTTTCCGATCCAACAAAAAAATGCGCATTGCTTCAACGCTTGATTTGAATGAGCTGGAAGGTGAGAAAATCTTGGAAGTCACCCGACGTGCGCGCTATTTGGTGATTCATTTATCAAACAAAAAAACTTTGATCATTCATCTTGGTATGAGCGGCAAACTCACGGTTGGCAAGCATTTCAAGCAATTGAAGCATGATCATTTTGCGGCAGAATTTGCGGATGGAAATTGGATGATTTTTAACGATGCCAGGCGTTTTGGATTTGTTGATTTGATCGAAACTAAGAATCTCAAAAGCCATAAAATGCTCGCCAAACTTGGGCCGGAGCCACTTTCCAATGAATTTAATTTTGCTTATCTCAAAGAAAAATTGCGCAAGAAAAAAATGAATATCAAAACCACAATGATGGATAATGAAATTGTGGTTGGTGTGGGAAATATTTATATCAATGAATCGCTGTTTGATTCAGCAATTTCGCCGCTTCGCAACGCCTGTGACTTGACAGATTCCGAAGTCAAAAAACTCATTTCCTCAATCAAAAAGATTATCGAAAAAGCCATTAAGCTTGGCGGTTCATCAATCTCAGATTATGTTGATGCCAAAGGCGAAGCGGGAAATTTCCAAAATAGTTTCAAGCTTTACGGACGCGGCGGGGAAAATTGTTTGCATTGTAAAAAAATCGTCCAAAGAATCGTGCAAAATGGCCGTTCGAGCTTTTATTGTGCAACTTGTCAAAAGTGATATGAAAAAAATTTTATCAATTCTCCTAATCTCATTTTTCACTTTTTCTTGCGAAGATTTTTCGCAAAAATTGAAAAAAACTTTTGAAGCTTCCAAAGCAGAGGAAGAAGAAGTTATTGCTTCCGAAGAATTCGCTCAAGGCAGTGAGGACGTGCCTTTGCTAATTGGCATGGAAAAAATTTCGGAAGATTCTCTTGGTTTTGATTCATCATCTGGAAGCATCGTTTCATCATCTTATGCCACAAAATTAAAGGAAAAAGATGTGCGCAATTTCTACATCAAAACCTTGCCACCAATGGGCTGGAAGCTGGTTAAAAATATGGAAAATAAAATTGTTTTGAAACGCGAAAAAGAAAATCTCGAGATCGAATTTGCCAAAGAAGACGGCAAAAATGTGGTGCGGTTTTTTATTTCCTCAGCGCTGTAACTGGTCTAACGAGTAGTACCACCACCTTCTTGACCATTAATCCCTAGCGCTTCCATCAAATTTTGCATCACCTCACCAAAAATACTCCTGCCGCGAAAAGTACCTACAATAGTGGTCGACGGTCCAATAGCAATATTTTCTTCGAAAGGAATTTCCTGTGTTCTTAATAAGCTTCTAAATTGATCATTTGTTTCAACTTCATCCAATTTTTTAAGAAATTCTTCTCCGGCAAGTAATTGGATGCATTCGCCGCAAGTTAATTCCAAATCATGCACGCGCATTGCACTTCCATGATGGGCTTCTCCAACACCAGCAGCAACTCCAGCTGAACCAATCGCGCATAAACCAGCAACTTTTACACACACCCCTGCAAGCGTTGGAAGGGGAGCTAATGGTGTAAATGCTAATATTGATCCACCCACCACAGCACAGCCAATTGCACCAGTTTCTCCCATCCAAACCACCTCTTTTTCCATTTCGCGATCATGCTTCATCATTTTATAATGCTGACATAATTTAGAAAAAAAATTTTGTTGCCCGAGAGAGTCGCGAGACATGGCATCCGCCAACATTGATCTCAAGAATTGATTTGTTTCATCCACTTTATCATCCGTCGCCAACTCACAACCCCAAGTTATAGAACAAATATGCTTATGTGGCATTTCCCGGCGTTGATCTGATATTTTTATTAAAGATTCTATAGTGTCTTTCACTTAGGTTGCTTTGGCCCTAATTCTGTCGAAAGCAGAAGGTTCTTGGGTGATTACTCCCTGCTCTACCTCTACTGCTGTGCCTAATGCCTCTGTAATTGCAGCTTGTACTGCTTCCACATCACCAAATCCCAATGCTGCAGAGAAGCTTGTTTCTGCTGTTGGTAAATAATCATTTCTGATCATAAAAATTAGATTAATTTGATATTTCCGTAATCGACATCTTTGTGATATTTACGTTTTGTAAAAGCAAGAATTAAGCCAAAACAAATCGCCATCGACATCATCGACGAACCGCCATAACTAATGAATGGAAGCGTCATGCCTTTAGTTGGGAAAAGGCGCAAACTCACGCCCATATTCACAATCACCTGCATGGTAAATTGCATCATCAAACCGCACAGCGCGAGATAAGTGAAAAGATCTTCTTCCTCCAAAGCACGTTTGACAATTCGCGTGATCAAATAAGCAAAAACTACCAAAATCATGGCGCAGGAAAAAATGCCATATTCTTCCCCAACCACCGCAAACACAAAGTCGGTATGGGCATCGGGAATAAATTTTTTCACCACGCCATTGCCCGGCCCTTCGCCAAAAAATGAGCCGTTGATGAAAGCATCAAGTGAGCGCTCAACCTGATAATTTTTTTCTCCCGAATCCAAAAATTTTCCGATGCGATCCTGCACGTGAGGAAAAACTAAATAAGCCCCGAAGCCCCCAACCACGGCACCTGCGCCTAAAATCAAAATCAGCCACAAAGGCAGGCCGGATAAAAAAAGTTGGATCGCCCACAAGGCGGTGAAGATCAAAGTCATACCCATGTCAGGCTGCAACACGAGCAGAATAACGATTAGAAAATAAAGCCCCGCAGAAACACCATATTTTATCGTCCATTTTTCCTTGTAAAATTTCTGCAATAAAAAGGCGTTGAACACTACGAAGAAAGTCTTGGCAAACTCTGATGGTTGTAGCGTGAAACCCGCAAATGAAATCCATCTTTTTGCGCCTTTTGCTTCGGATCCGAAAAGCAAAACCAGCACCAAAAATATTATCGATACAGCAAGCCCGAAAAGTGAGAAATATTTAATTTTTTCCTGATCCAAAAATGAAATCGCCACCAGCAAAAACAAGGCGATCATCGCAAATAACATCTGCTTTTTGAGAAAGAAAAATTTATCAACATTGATGCGCTTGGCAATCGCCGATCCTGAGCTCGCGGTCATCATCAGCCCGAAAACAATGATGCCAAGCACGATGACGAAGTTGATTTTATCGATATCGAGCCACCATTTTTTGATGGCGTTTAGATAGCGCCGGTCAAAGACAGAGGCCGATTTAATGTCCCAGCTTTCCATGAAAAAAATTTACGAATTACGATTTACGAATTGCGGTTTAAGATTTTTTCTAAATCGTAAATCGTAATTCGTAAATCGTAAATTCACTCTATGCTAAAACAAAATTCAAACTCAATGTGGGGCGGACGTTTTGACGCCAAACCGTCAAGCTTGATGCAAGAAATCAATCAATCCATCACCTTCGACCAAAAGCTCTACAAGCAGGATATTAAAGGCTCCAAGGCACATGCAAAAATGTTGGAGCAAGCCGGAATTTTAACTTCTTCTGAAGCAAAAAAAATAATTTCAGGATTGGAACAAATTTTAGGCGAGATCGAAAGCGGCAAATTTATTTTCAAAATTGAGCTTGAAGATATTCACATGAATATCGAATCGCGCTTAAAAGAAATTATTGGTGAAACCGCCGGCAAGCTACACACCGCGCGCTCGCGCAATGATCAAGTCGCGGTTGATTTCCGCCTTTTTGTGCGTGATGAAGTTGATGAAGTGCTCGCGCTTCTTTTGGATTTACAGAAAAATTTAGTCAAAAAAGCTGAGGCCAATTTGGATGTCATCATGCCTGGTTTTACACATTTGCAAATCGGCCAGCCGGTTTTGTTTTCGCATCATTTGATGGCCTATTTTGAAATGTTTAAACGCGATATTTCACGCCTTCATGATCTTCGCGCCCGCATGAATGAATGTCCGCTTGGCGCTTGTGCCCTGGCTGGAACTTCTTTCCCAATTGATCGCATCATGACCGCGCGCGCTTTGGGTTTTGCACGCCCAACCGCCAATTCAATGGATTCAGTTTCTGATCGCGATTTCGCCATTGAGTATCTTTTCTGCTTATCACTCATCGCAACCCATCTCTCAAGGCTCGCCGAAGAAATTGTGATTTGGATGAGCAAAGGTTTCAAATTTGTAAACTTGTCTGACGCCTTTACTTCCGGCTCTTCGATCATGCCGCAGAAAAAAAATCCTGATGCGGCAGAATTAGTTCGCGGCAAATCGGGCAGAATTTTCGGCGCGATGATTTCACTTCTAACAACCATGAAGGGCCTTACTCTCACCTATTCCAAAGACATGCAGGAAGATAAAGAACCGGTCTTTGATGCGACGCAAAATTCCAAACTTTGCCTGCGCGCCATGTCGGGAATGATTGCGGACATGAAAGTCAATAAGCAAAAAATGTATGAAATGGCCGCTGCCGATTTTTCATGTGCCACGGACATTGCCGATTGGTTGGTGAAAAATTTAAAAATGCCTTTTCGCGATGCGCATCACGTTACGGGTTCAATTGTGAAACTGGCTGAAAATAAAGGCTGCGAGCTGCATGAATTGAAATTATCTGAAATGCAAAAAATCGAAAAACGAATCACCAATAAAATTTTTGATGTGCTAAGTGTTGAAAATTCAACAAGCAGCCGAACCTCTATTGGCGGCACTTCACCGACTCGCGTTAAAGAGCAAATCAAAGCTGCAAAAACATTTTTAGGAAAATAATGAGAAAGATTTTTTTACTAATCTTATTGCCATCACTACTTCTTGCATCCTGCGGCCGCAAAGGCCCATTGACCTATGAAGGAAAACGCGAACAGCCGGATTTTAGCAAGATTAGTGATGAATTGGATAAAGATAAAATTTTTCCCAGCCTTAAGATTAGTGATGAAAATAAAGATCTAAACTTATCTCCAAGCCAGCAATAATCAGCTAATCGCGCGCAAAATTTCTTCTATTTCCGCAGTGGTTTCTTCTGCGCTTCCTTCATTTTTCACAACAAAATCCGCATGCTTCAAACGCTCTTCGTTGCTTAATTGCGAGGCAATTACACGTTCAAATTTGGCGGTTAGTTCTGCATCACTCATTTGCGGATGTTTTATTTTTTCGCGGGCAAGAAAACGTAAAAGTTGCACTTTTTTGGAAGGGATGATGGCGATGACGTAATCGCATTCATAAGCTTCGCTCTCCAGGAGCAGCGGGATGTTGAGGATAATTAAATCGGCTTTTGTTTTGGCAGAAGTTAGAAAATTTTCATAAGCTTTGCGCACACGTGGATGAATTATTTCTTCTAAAATTTTTAATTTTTTTTTGTCGGAAAAAACAATTTTGCTTAAAATTTTTCTATCGATTTTTCCATGAGAAAAACTGTCAGGAAAATTTTTTACCACCTCGTCAATCATTGACTTATCTGATTCCATCAAGCTATGCACTTGCGCATCTGCATCAAAAACTAACGCACCTTTTTTAGCAAAAATTTCGGCGATGAAATTTTTTCCCGAAGAAATTCCGCCGGTTAAACCAATGATTTTCATTTTAATTCGTCAGGAATTTGGATATCACAACTCTCTAAAATTTGGCGCAGATTTTCTTTTAAAATTTCGAGATTTGCTTTGGAATTTGCTTCACATCTCGCAACCAAAACCGGTTGCGTGTTGGAAGCACGAATCAACCACCAACCATTATCATTCTTAGCGCGAATGCCATCGATGTCATTAAATTCAATGCCAGATTTTTTTAATCTTTCCTTCAATTGATCAACGATGCCGAATTTTTTTTCTTCTGAGCATTCAATGCGAATTTCGGCGGTTGAAAAAGTTTTTGGCAAAGCTTTGCGCATTTGCGCCAATGAAAATTTTGACTTTTCAACAATATTTATAATGCGAATTGCGGCATAAAGCGCGTCGTCATAACCGTAATATTTATCAGCGAAAAATATGTGACCAGACATCTCTCCGGCCATGGCTGCCTTGGTTTCCTTCATTTTTGCTTTAACGAAAGAATGTCCGGTTTTCCACATCACAGGATTGCCACCGAAAGTCGCGATTTTGTCGAACAAAACTTGGCTCGCTTTCACATCTGCAATGATCGTGGCGCCTTTTTGTTCGCGCAAAATTTCTTCGGCGTAGAAAATTAAAAGCTGGTCGCCCCACAAAATTTCTCCTTCATTATCAACGACGCCGATGCGGTCGGCATCACCGTCGAAGGCGATTCCTAGATCACAATTTTCTTCGCGCACCACTTTGATTAAATCCTGCAAATTTTTTTCAACTGTTGGGTCAGGATGGTGATTGGGAAAGCTGCCGTCAATTTCATCAAAGAGTAAAATATTGTCGCAAGCAAGGCGCGCGGCGATTTTTTTCATTATCTCTGCACCCGCCCCATTTCCGGCGTCCCAGCCGATCTTTAATTTTTTCTTTGGTTCAAATTCATCAAGTTCATCAAGCAGCGGGCTTTCACTTTCGGCGATTACGCAATCAGCGAGCAAGCGATTTACATAATCTTCAGAAATATCGTAAGTTTCGTAATTGCCTCTGCCTTCAACAAAATCGCCAATCGCGGCGATTTTTCCTAAATTAATAATATCTTGACCAAAATATGGGCGCTCTTTTAGCAACATTTTAAAACCATTATGATCGCCCGGATTATGCGAGCCGGTGACCATAATTCCAGCATCGGTTTTCAAATGATAAACCGAAAAATAAAGCATCGGCGTTGGCCCAACACCGACATCAACAACATCAATTCCTGAAGAAGTTAAACCTTGAATTAAACGCTCTTTTAACACCGGAGAGCTCAAACGTCCGTCACAGCTAACCGAAATTTTTTTCTTATTATTTTGCGTTAAAAATTTGGCAAAAGCTTTGCCAACAAAAAATGCATCATTGTCAAAAAGCGTTTGGTTGTAGATGCCGCGGATATCGTAAGCGCGCAAGATAGAAGGATGGAAATTATGTTTCATTGAGCTGCAAATTAAATTATTTTATGGCAGCAATAAAACAGCGGGTGCGCAAAATTCAAAGGGTTAATTATTGATTTTGCCAATTGTTGGCGATGAAGGAGATGCGAATTTTTTCTTTTCCATGCGGCCCGCCAAATAAGCGCTGCGGCCCGCTTCAATTGCCAGTTTCATCGCATGTGCCATCAAAATCGGATTTTGTGCTTTGGCAATTGCGGTGTTCATTAAAACACCGTCGCAACCAAGTTCCATCGCAATTGCGGCATCTGACGCAGTGCCGACTCCCGCATCAACTAACACCGGAACTTTTGATTGTTCGATGATGAATTGGATATTTAATTTATTTTGAATACCAAGGCCAGAACCAATTGGCGCGGCGAGCGGCATGATGGCGCAGCAGCCGATATCTTCTAATTCTTTGGCAACAATTGGATCATCCGATGTGTAAACCATCACGTCAAAACCCTCTTTAATCAGTAATTCCGCGGCTTTGATAGTTTCGACAACTTTTGGATAAAGTGTTTTTTCATCGGCTAAAACTTCGAGTTTCACCAAATTCCAACCGCCTGCTGCACGCGCTAAACGCAGGGTACGAACCGCGTCATCAGCAGTGAAACATCCGGCGGTGTTTGGCAGATAAGTATATTTTTTAGGATCGAGAAAATCCTGCAACATCGGCTCACCTTTTTTTTCGATATTTACGCGGCGCACGGCAACCGTTACAATCTCAGCGCCGGAGGCTTCGATTGCGGCTTTAGTTTGCGCAAAATCTTTATATTTTCCGGTACCAACTAAAAGACGTGAGGAAAATTTTTTTCCGGCGATTTCAAAAAAATCTGACATTTTTTATCCGCCGAATTTGCTTGAAAAAACGGTGATGAGGAAAAGCGTGAAAGGTGCCACCAACATCAAACCATCAAGGCGATCAAGCACACCGCCGTGTCCGGGGATGATATTTCCCGAATCTTTAACGCCGAAAATTCTTTTGAATTTTGATTCAAGTAAGTCGCTGGCTTGTTCGATCAATGATAAAAGAATGCTAACCACAATGAAGAAAATCATGCCGCCCGAAAACATGAAAGAGCTGAGAAGTCCGATGATGGCGCTCGCGATCACACCACCAGCTAATCCTGACCAGGTTTTATTTGGCGAAATAGTTGGCGCTAATTTTGCGCCACCTAAACTTCTGCCGGCGAAAAATGCGAAAATGTCGGTGGCCCAAATTACGGCAAACATCCAGAACAAAACATCAACATCGTAGAAACGAATTTTGATCACCGAATAAATCGGGATCAAAATATAGAAAAATCCGATGATGCGCCATTTTTTTTGGTCATCAACATTGCGGATCATATCGAGCCATTCAACCACCATCAAAATAGTGAGCGCGATTGCCAAAAGCAGGAAAAGATTTTTCGAATAAAAAATCGCATAAAGTGCAACCGGAATCATCACCAAAGCAGACACAATGCGCTGTTTGGTGTTTTCGCGCGGATCTAGAAAATGCACTTGCGCGACTAATTTGTTGAACAAAGAAACAGTAAAATTGCTGATGCCATTCACAATTTTTACCAGTTTGTGCAAACTATCTTTTACCATATTTTCTCTCTCTTTTGTTAAAACTTTCGATTGCGGCGCGAAGTTCGTTTTTATCGAAATCCTGCCAGTAATTTTTGCTGAAATAAAATTCCGTGTAGGCGATTTGCCATAATAAAAAATTGCTTACGCGCAAGTCTCCGGCGGTGCGAATTAACAGATCCGGATCGGGAATTTCGCTGTGGTAAAGATTTTTGGCGAATAATTTTTCATCAATTTCATCGACGCTAATTTTGCCTTCCGCAGTTGCAAGCGCTAGTCTTTTGGCTGCATCAATAATTTCCTGGCGCGCGCCGTAAGAGAAGGCGACGTTTAGTGTGAGCGCGCTGTTGTTTTTGGTTAATGTTTCAATAGCGTGGATTTTTTCTTTGGTAGAAGCGCGGATTTTTTCGAGATTTCCCGAGATGACAATTTTGATATTTTTTTCCATCAACGGCTTTGCTTCTTTTGATAAATAATCATCAAGAAGATCCATGAGATAACTAACTTCCTCGGCCGGACGGTTCCAATTTTCTGAAGAAAAAGCGTAAACCGTTAAAAATTTCACACCAAGTTCAATGCAATTTTCCGCCGTTTTGCGCAAATTTTCGGCGCCGGTTTTGTGGCCGATTTTAAGCGGCAGATTTTTCGCCTTCGCCCACCGCGCATTGCCATCCATGATGATAGCAATGTGAGTTGGTATTTTTAGCTCGGGATCAATTATGTTTTTTTTGCGTTTGAAAAACATTAGACGGTTGATTCGTGTCCGCTGCGGTTTTGGTTTTCTCGATGATCTTTAACTTCGCTGCCCGAGGCTCCTTCATGATTATGAACTATGTCTTCTTTCATAATTATCATGACATCCTTAAGATCGTTATGATCTATTTGAACTGTTGGTTTGGTTGTTTGTTCTTCTTTGCTTGACCTTGTCTCTTCACCTTGTTCTTCCGCGCTTGGCTCTTCACCTTGTTTTTCTTTTTGAGCTTGAGGTTTTTTCGAGAACATCTGCTTAAACATCTGACTAAAAATTGTCGGCTGGCTATATATCTCTTTAATATCTGAAATCATTTCCCTCGGCGCCTTCTGCAAAAACCCCCAAACTGAACCATATTTTTCCTTCAACGCCGCTCTTCGCGCTGCCTGCATTTCTCTTCTTTTAGCTTCTTCTTTCTCAATTTCTTTTGTCAATTTATCTGCTTCATTCTGTGCTTCATCCACACCCATATTGCTATCACGCAACTGCGACATTGATTGCTGAAATTTATAAGCATGATAAATGCCGTTAAATATTGTATTCACTACAAAAGTGAGAGCATCTTTAACAAATTGTTCAACTTTTCCAAAAAAACTTTTTTTTGCAGGAGCTTTGGAATTAGATTTTGCCGGTGATTTTTGAGCGGACTTTTCACCTTTACTATCACCATCTTTCTCTCCCTTTAGAAATTCAGATTCCTGGATTTCAGGAGCATCTAGGGAAGTTTCTGTTTCTTCACCTGCTGCTTCTCTTTCATCACCCTGGGAAACATTACCTCCAGATGGGGAAGATGTGCTTGCACCCTCTTTTAATTTTTCCTCTTTATAAGCTAATAAAGCATCACGTCGGGCTTCTTTTTCAACGATAGATGGCATAATCGCGGCAATAATTTAAATTAAATTTTCATTAAATCTTTTTCTTTCAACACCACCGCATCATCGATTTTTTTCACAAATTCATCGGTGATTTTTTGCACGATATCATTGAAAGAATGGATTTGGTCTTTACCAAATTCTTTTTCGTGTTTTTTGAAATCATCAAGCACATCGCGGCGGATATTGCGCACTGCAACTTTTTTATCTTCGCCATATTTTTTCGCCAATTTAACCAAATCGCGGCGGCGTTCTTCGCTAAGTTTTGGAATATTGATGCGCAAAATCATGCCATCAACCGTTGGATTAAAACCCAGATTGGAATTAACAATCGCCTTCTCCACCGCTTTCACATTTTCGCGATCCCAAACCTGAATTGTCAAAGTTGTAGCTTCCGGAACTGAAATGCTTCCAACTTGCGAAATTGGCATGAATGATCCGTAAACTTCAACTTTTACAGTGTCGAGCAAGCTAGGATTGGCGCGGCCGGTTGAGATTGAATCCAAATCGCGTTTCAGCGAATTCATGGTATCATCCATTTTTTTGCGCGCTTTGTCTGAAAGTTGGTTAAGCATAAAAATTTTTTTAATTAGTTAATGATTGTGAATTTGCCTTGGCCGGAAACGACGTCTTGCAAGGCATTTTCTTCTTTGATTGAAAATACGACGATTGGAAGTTTGTTGTCTTTAGCCAGCGTGATCGCGGTTTGATCCATCACGCGCAGATCTTGTTTGATGACGTCGATATATTTTATTGAGTCATAACGCGTGGCATTTTTATCAATTTTTGGATCGGCAGTATAAACACCATCAACTTGCGTGCCTTTGAAAATGCCGTCGCAGCCCATTTCAACTGCGCGAAGAACAGCAGCTGTATCGGTTGTGAAAAACGGATTTCCGGTGCCAGCAGAAAAAATAATCACGCGGCCTTTTTCTAAATGACGTTGCGCGCGGCGCTTAATATAAGGCTCGCAAACTGAGTTCATCGGAATTGCTGAGAGCATGCGCGTGTCGATTCCTTCTTTTTCCAAAGCGCTTTGAAGAGCGAGGCCATTGATGCAAGTTGCCAGCATTCCCATATAATCCGCAGTCACACGCTCCATGCCTTCCGCAGCTTTTGAAACTCCGCGAAAAATATTGCCGCCACCAACGACGATGCAAATTTCGCAACCCAATTTATGTGCTGCCTTTACCTGATTGCAGATTTTTTTGATCGCCTTGGCATCATGGCCGAAAGCCTGATCTCCCATCATCGCTTCGCCGGAAACTTTGAAGAGGATGCGTTTAAATTTTAAATTTTTCGTTGGCATGGAATTTTTTTTGAAAGGAATTTTTTACAAAAACTAAAAATATTTTTTTGCAATGACAGCAGAATTTTGGGGGCTGTTCACCAATTTGTAGCGTACTTCTGGCTGGATCCCGCCTACGCGGGGATGACACCGAACCACAAGATAAAAAAAAGGTCTCCAAACTTTTTGTCTGGAGACCTTTTTAAATTCTTAAATTTAGAATTTTGTTAATTTTTCGTCATTGACGCAACTTCAGCTGCAAAGTCATTTTCTTTTTTCTCGATGCCATCGCCAAGAATGTAAAGCTTAAAGCCAGAGATTTTGGTTTCGCCATTTTCTTTAGCGAATTTAGCAACCAAATCTTTGATTTTAACTTTGTCATCCATCACGAAAAGCTGTTCAAGAAGCACAACTTCTTCATAATATTTTCTGATGCGGCCTTCGATCATTTTGTCGATAATGCTTTCAGGTTTGCCAGAAGCGCGGGCTTGCTCTTTCAAGATTTCTGATTCGCGAGAAAGTTTTGCCGGATCAACTGATTCGATAGTTAGCGCATCAGGTTTTGCCGCTGCGATATGCATCGCAACTTGTTTGCCGAATTCTTCCAATTTTTCTTTTGGAGCTGCAGATTCAAGCGCCACCAACACGGCGATTTTACCCATGTTTGGAGCAATTGCATTATGGATGTAGCTTACAACCAAGCCATTTGAAACTGATAGAGAAGCGATGCGGCGGATGTTGATATTTTCGCCAATTACACCGATTTGGCCTTTAACTTCTTCATCTTTGTCAGCCTGGAATTTCGCGATGTCATCACCGTAAGCCAAAGCTTCTTTAGAAACTTTTGCCACAAATTCCTGGAATTTTTCGTTACGCGCAACGAAGTCAGTTTCAGAATTTACTTCAATTACTGATGCTTTATTGCCCGAAATTGCAACTGCAACAACACCTTCAGAAGCAACACGTCCTGCCTTTTTTGAAGCTGATGAAAGGCCTTTTTTACGAAGCCAGTCAACTGATTTTTCAAAATCATCGCCATTTTCAGCCAAAGCTTTATTGCAATCTGCGATGCCGCATCCTGTGGCTTCGCGCAGTTTTTTAATTAATGATAGATCTGCCATAAAATAATGAATTAAGAATTATAAGTAAGCGGACCGCGTCGCGCTGTAGCGAAGCGCAAGCGGAAAGCGCATAAGACTATTTTTTAGCTGGAGCCTTTTTAGTTGGCTTTTTAGTCACAACTTTCACGTCAGATTTTTTATCTGATTTTTCAACTTTACCTTTGTGAGCCGGCTTTTTGTCTGATTTCTCAGATTTAGCTTCTTCAGCTTTTGGCTTTTTGGTAAATTCTTTTTTCTCGTGTTTATGTTCTGATTTGTGCTCAGCATCTTTTTTCACTTCATGATGCTTTTTCGCAGGCTTCTCTTCAGTTTTTTTCATTTTGTCGAGATTAGCTTGCAAATCTTCACCTTCCAATTTGCTGATGTCGATGCCAGCCAAAGCCATGTTTTCTTTAACGCCAGCGATTGCGGCATCAGAGATCAAACGGCAGAAAAGTTTAACTGATTTTGCTGAGTCGTCATTACCTGGAATTGGATAAGCAATGCCTTCAGGATCGCAGTTAGTATCAAGGATTGCCATGATTGGAACATTCAATTTTTTGGCTTCCGCAACTGCAAGTGCTTCTTTGTTGGTATCGATGATGAAAACCAAATCAGGATAGCCGCCCATATTTTTGATGCCGCCTAGAGCCTGTTCAAGTTTGATTCTTTGTTTTTCGAGAACAACTTTCTCTTTTTTGTTATAACCAACTTCAGTGTCAGCAAGTTGCTCTTCGATTTTTTTCAAAGTTTTGATTGATTGAGAAACTGTTTTCCAGTTAGTCAACATGCCGCCCAACCAGCGGAAGTTAACATAATATTGTCCGCATCTTTTTGCAGCTTCGGCAACTGGTTCAGTCGCTTGTTTCTTGGTTGCAACGAAAAGAATACGACCGTTGTTTTTAGCAATTTCTTTAACGATTTTTAGTGAGTTGTGTAGAAGATTCGCAGTTTTGTTGAGGTCGATAATGCTTAGACCATTGCGATTTGTGTGAACATATTTCGCCATTTTTGGATTACGGCGCATGGTCTTGTGACCGAAGTGAACACCAGCTTCAAGAAGCTGTTTGATAGTAAATTTAGGAAGTTCGATAGACATATAATTTAAGTTTTGGTTGTTTACCAAATAACGACAAAACCGCGCCAAACATACATTCAGCGGCAGTCACCAAATTGTGCGTTATTTGTGAAATTAGGAAAAACTTCAAAGAGAACCTTCAAAGCGGGGCGCGCAAATTAGGGGCATAAAAGCAATATGCAAGCTGCTATTTCGTGAAGGCGAAAGAGATCAAAATCAAAATTCCCAGCGCCAAAGTCATATAAAGAATTATGACGAAACAGCGGTTATGCAGCGAGAAAATTCCAGGCTTCTTAACTTCGGTTGATTTTTCCCCGACCACTTTTTCGCCTTCAATCACATCATCTTTTTTGAGCAATTTTCGTAAGAAAAAATTATCAATCACATAAACCCAAAAAATATAAACCATCAGCGGAATAAAAGCCGGCCAGATTTTTAAGAGAAGCTTCAACATTATTTTGATTTAGATTGGTAATTATCCCTTGATAGCAAGTTAAACCAAACTCGGTCTAACCATCCTCCCCTTGAGGGAGGATCGAAGCTGTCTAACAGCTTCGAGGAGGGGTTGGGATTTTTTAAATTTAACTAAAGTTTTTTTACCCCTCCCCGAATCGCTGCGCTCTTCGACCCTCCCTCAAGGGGAGGGTAATCGCATCGAGTTTTACTTCGAGACAAGGGATAATTACTTTTAGATTTTTTAACTTTTTTCTTCATCGCTTTTTTGAAAACTTTTTCAAAAGGGATAGTTTTTCTTCCGCTTTTTATAAACTCCTTTTGCGCCGCTTTTCCATCAATCAAATCTAAAATATCTTCGAGTTTTTCTTCAAAAAATTTCTCTAACGATTTCTTGATGTAATAGCTTTTGCTACGCCCTTCAAAGGCTGAAATTTTTTCTAGCTTTTTTGCAAGAGCTGCCGGAATTTGCGCGGAAATATTTACTACTGATGACATATTGGGTTTTAATAAATTCGTGGTAAGTCTTAGAAAAAAAGATCTTCTAACAATTTCTAGCAAGCAAGTTTTTTATGATAATTTTTCCGGCGATCGATCTCAAAGGCGGCAAGTGTGTGCGCCTCTTTAAAGGTGATATGAATCAGGCGACGATTTTTAATGATAACCCTGCCGCGCAGGCGCAGGAATTTGAAAATGCCGGTTTTAAATTTTTGCATTTGGTTGATTTGGATGGCGCAATTGAAGGCCAATCGGTTAACGAAAATTCCGTAAAAGAAATTTTAAAAAGCGTAAAAATTCCGGTGCAACTTGGTGGCGGAATTCGCTCAATTGAAGCAATTGAAAAATGGCTCAATCTGGGCGTAAGCCGCGTGATTCTTGGCACTATCGCGGCTAAAAATCCGGATTTTGTAATTGAGGCCTGCAAAAAATTTCCCGGAAAAATTGTCATCGGAATTGATGCCAAAGATGGAAAAGTTGCAACTGAAGGTTGGGTAAAAACTTCGGAAATTACGGCAATTGATTTAGGCCGCAGATTAGAATTTTGCGGTGCAGCGGCAATTATTTACACCGACATTTCGCGCGACGGAACACTCTCCGGCTTTGATTTTGAAGGAACTAAAAAACTCGCCGAAGCACTGATAATTCCGGTGATCGCATCTGGCGGCATTTCAAATCTCGATGATGTTTTAAAAGTAAAAGAGTTAGAAAAATTCGGCGTAATTGGCGCCATTGTTGGTCGCGCGATTTATGATAAAAAAATTGATTTAGAAACTTTATCCAAACTTAGCTAAATGCCTGTGATTTTTATCCCAAAATTAGGTGAAGTAGATTTATCAAAATGTAGATCACTTGATCTTAGCAATTGCGACATCACCACTGAAATTGCCAAAGAAATTGCTCAAGAACTTAAGCAAAATAATTCATTAGTCGAAATCAACCTCAACGGAAATAAACTTGGTTTTGAAGGTTTTATGGCGATACTTAATGCCATTAAAACTAATTTATCTTTAACCAAAGTTGAGATGAGTTGCGGCTCAGTTGAAACTGAAAATTATTTCGAAGCCAAAAAACAGGCCGAAATGGCGCAACATTTTTGCCGCAAATTTCGTTCAATGTTTAAAGTCTCTCCTCCTCCTTATTTTCAACTGATTTATACTAATAAAAGTCCATATATTTTAACTTTCGTCCAAGAGCAATAAATTCAAGTAGAAGCAGAAGAATTATTCGAGATTCATAGACTATCCGCAGCGCTATTACGCGATAATAAAAACCCGAAAAATATTGCGGGTTTTATCGAGGAATTTTCGAAAAATAATAATGCGCTTTTTTTCAATAAAATTTTTTATGAGCTTGATGAAGAACAGCTGCTTGAAGTTGCAAAACAATATCCGCGCTTCATTGCTTTGATCATTGAAAATAAAGACGTAAAAGCCTTTGAACATCTGGCAAAAATCAGTGCCAAAGAGCGATTTTCACTTCTGCAAACTCCACTTGCCGCACAATTTATGGTGCAAAATTATTCACAATTTCATGCACAAAGTTTTGCGGTTTCTTTTGCACAAAATTTAGATGAAAGATTTCTAGCTCAAGCCTGGCTTACTGCTGAATTATCTGGCAATACTGAGTTTGCACAAAAATGTTTAGAAAGAATTCCTGAAGATAAACGCGAAGTTTTTATGGAAAATGCCGCAAAGGAAACCGCAGAATTTTTGATTGCATCTCAAAAAGATGAAAATTTTCAATGTCCTATTTCACGTTGTACAATGAAGCAACCTGTAGCTCTAGATAATGGCAGAAAATATTGGTTTGAAAGTGATTTAATTAAAAAAAGTCTTTCACAAAATCCACTTAATCCAATAACCTTTGAGCCAGTAACAATCGCTGATTTAAAAAGAATTTCTGATGATGAAGAATTTTTTCAGAACTACCAAAAATTTATTTTTGGTATGAATCATGCGCAAAACCTGGAACAAATTTTAACAAGATTTAATTTAAATGAATTAGCTACCCAACTTAAGCTCTGTGCTACAGAATTTAATAAAGACGAAACTCTTACTGAAGACGAACCACATACTACTGTTCAAAGACCTCAAACTTTGCATAAAAATTGGTGCAATATATTATAAAAATTTATGAAAAAAATTCTCGTTTTTCTTGCCACTATCTCAATATTCTCAAGCGCTCAAGCCGCAATTCCAAAAAATTGGGATATTTTACCAAGTCACAGCAAAATCGAATTTTTTGCCAAGCAAGGTGATACGGAAATTTCCGGATCTTTCCAAAAATTTTCCGGCCTTATTTCATTTAATCCCAAAGATTTAGTCAGCAGCAAAATCGTTGTCGATATTGATGTTATTTCACTTGACACTTCATTGCAAAATGCCACTGAACTGCTTTCACAAAAAGAATGGTTTAATTTCGCCAAATATCCAAAAGCAAAATTCACTTCACAAAAAATCGCCGCACTTCCTGAAAATAAATATCGCTGCAGCGGCCTTTTAAAAATTAAAGGTAAAGAAGTTCCGGTAACTTTCGATTTTGCTTTTGAAGAATATGAAAAAGACGAAGCACGCGCTTTAGGAACTTTAACCATCAAAAGAACTGATTTCGACATCGGCGCTGCAGATGAAAAAGCTGCCGAAGGTGTGAAAGATGATGTGCTTATCAAATTTAGCGTAACTGCGATTCCGCATGATTTGAAAATCGGTATTTAATTTCTTGAATTTTAGGTTTCGAAAAATAGGTTGCGCCGCCCTCACCTTTTTCCAAATTTAATTTCCAAATAAATGCGTTACCTAGCCTTGACCGAAAAGGATCGTCAAGAGATGTTGAAAGCCATTGGCGTGTCATCTGTTGATCAACTTTATGATGCTGTTCCAGCAGAATTTTTGCTCAAAAAACCACTCGAAAATTTGCCAAATCATCAAGGCGAAATTGAAGTGGAAAATTTTATCCGCGCACTTTCAAACAAAAATCGCGCTGCATCTGCCGGTCCTTTTTTCCTAGGTGCCGGATGCTATAAACATCACATTCCATCTGCTGTTGATCACATTATTCAGCGCTCTGAATTTTTAACTTCTTACACACCTTACCAACCAGAAATTTCGCAAGGAACTTTGGCAGTGATTTTCCAGTTCCAAAGCATCATCGCTTTGTTGACTGGCATGGAAATCGCCAACGCTTCAATGTATGATGGCGCAACTGCGATGGCAGAAAGCTGCTTGATGGCGATGCGTATTAAATCTGGTCGCAAAAATATCGCGAAATTTGGTCATCTTCATCCTGATTATTTGGAAGTTACCAAAACTTGTTTGGATTTAAACGCCGCGAAATTTGTTGATAACATTGATGAATCTTGCGCCGCTGTAGTTGTGCAATATCCTAATTTTTACGGTGACGTAACTGATCTTGATGCGGTTAGAAAACAATGTGACGCCGCTGGCGCACTTCTAATTGTTGTAACCAACGAAATCGTTTCTCTTGGCCTTCTTCCTGCGCCAAAACAAGCTGACATCGTAGTTGGCGAAGCTTCATCTCTTGGAGTTGGATTAAATTTCGGCGGCCCACTTCTTGGATTTTTTGCCTGCAAAAAAGAATTCGTGCGCCAAATGCCGGGACGCATTTGCGGCGCTACCGTTGACGTTGATGGCAAACCAGGTTATGTGCTAACTTTGAACGCACGCGAACAACATATTCGTCGTGAAAAAGCTACTTCCAACATCTGCTCAAATCAAGGCCTGTGCGCAACTGCATTCACAATTCACTCTTCACTTCTTGGCGAAATTGGTTTCAAACAATTGGCTTTGATCAATCACAAGAAGGCTTGCGACCTTGCTGATATTTTGGCAAAAGTTAAAGGGGTGAAAGTTTTGAACAAAAATTTCTTCAATGAATTCACAATTGAGCTCAGCAAAGACGCGGCAGAAGTGAATAAAAAACTTTTGGCGAAAAATATCATCGGCGGTTTTGCAACTGGTAACAAAATGATTGTTGCGGTAAGCGAACTAACATCAGACGCCGATATGAAAGCTTTAGCATCAGAACTTGAAAAAATTCTGAACTAAATTTTTTAACACCACTTTAAGAACCCAAACACCACAAATTATGCCCGAAATAAGCCGTTTTCTTGGTATTGTGATTTTCATGCATTTTAATGATCACAATCCACCTCACTTCCATGCAAAATATGGCAATCAAAAAGCCATTATTGGAATTGAAGATTTAAGTTTAATTGAAGGAAATTTGCCGCCACGAGCTCTAGCTCTGGTTATAGAGTGGGCAAGCCTTCATCAAAAAGAATTACTGAGAACTGGAACGGTTTAATTGAAACCGGAAAGTTTAAAAAAATTAAACCTCTGACTTAACAATGCTTTGCGTCACTCAAGCAAAATATTTACATGATTATCTTATCGAAATCACTTTCGATAATGCATCGCATGGCATCGTTAATTTGGAAAACTTTATCAAAAAAGATCATCGCGAAATTTTTCAGGAATTAAAAGACCTCAAAAAATTTCGCCTAATCAAAATAGATTTAGATACGATAACCTGGGAAAACGGCGCAGATATTGCTCCCGAATTCCTTTACGAATTACTAAAACAACAAACTAAAACTAAATAAAATGACTTTCTCTCCAAAAGAAATCGGCGGATTAAATCACGAAACTGAACTTCTGATCAAACAATCGCACGAAGGCGCTTGCGGTGTTGATCTTCCTGCTGTAGAAAATTTTTCTTTGCGCACCGGTTCGGCGAAACGCGAATCTATTGGGCTCGCGCAAGTTAATGAGCCGCAAGTTATCCGCCATTTTGTTCGTTTGTCGAATCAAAATTATTCAATTGATGGCGGTTTTTATCCGCTTGGTTCTTGCACTATGAAACATAATCCGCGCTTGAATGAAAAAATGGCGCGCCTTCCTGGCCTTGCCGATATTCATCCGATGCAAGATGAATCTACCGTTCAAGGTGCACTTGAATTGATGTATAATTTGCAAAATTGGCTCTCAACTTTAACCGGTCTTGGTGCGGTTTCATTGGCTCCAGCAGCTGGCGCGCAAGGCGAATTTGCCGGCATGTTGGTGATTAAAAAAGCTCACGAAAAAAATGGCGAAGGTGCAACACGCAAAATCGTTTTGATTCCTGACTCAGCTCACGGAACCAATCCGGCAACTGCGGCAATGTGCGGTTTTGAAATCAAAGTTATTCCATCAAATTCTGAAGGTTTGATCGATTTGGATTTGTTCAAAAAATTGATTGCCGAGCATGGCAAATCAATCGCCGGAACCATGATCACCAATCCAAACACTTGCGGAAAATTCGAAAAAAATATTAAAGAAATCGCCGATTTGATTCACTCAGTTGGCGCTTATTTTTATTGCGATGGTGCAAATTATAACGCCATCGTTGGCAAAGTTCGCCCAGCCGACATCGGTGTTGACGTAATGCACTTCAACTTACACAAAACTTTCTCAACTCCACATGGCGGCGGCGGACCTGGTTCTGGCCCAATCGCTGTGCGCAAAGAATTGGCAGAATTTTTGCCAACTCCACATGTCGCAAAAGAAGGCGATGTTTACAAACTTTACGCACCAAAAAATTCTTGCGGAAAAGTAAAAGGCTTTAACGGGCAATTCGGCATGCATATCCGCGCCCTTACTTACATGCTTTCACACGGCACTGATGGCTTGCAAAAAGTTGCCGAAGATGCAGTTCTTGGCGCCAATTATATCTTAGCAAAATTGAAAGATTTATATCACGTGCCATTCCCGGGCAATTGCATGCATGAATGTTTGCTAACTGATAAAATCCAGAAAGCCAAAGGCGCAACAACTTTGGATATCGCCAAAGCGCTTGTAGAATATGGCATCCACCCCATGACAGTTTTCTTCCCACTGGTTGTTCAAGGCGCAATGCTAATTGAGCCAACTGAAACCGAGCCAAAACAAATGATTGACGAGTTCATCAATACCATGATCTACATCGCCAAAGAAGTTGAAGAAGGCCGCGGTGATCGTTTCCACAACTATCCGCTCAACACTCCAAGAAGAAGATTGGATGATGTGCGCGCCGCTAAGACTCCGGTTACAACCTGGAATGGATAAACATTAATTTATGTCAAGAGCTGCGTCAGAAATTTCACCTGATGATAATGATCCGACGCCTTCTCTTAGTACTGATCAAGCCGATTCACCCAATCCCACCTCTTCTAGCAGTTCGGATAAAAGCGGGGGTGAATCCTCAAAACTAAAAGCATATATCTTACATGATTTATTTAGAGATGTTACTTATGCTGAAGGAACAAAATATACAGTAAGTACTATTGTTGAAGATGATGTAATTTCAACTACTCCCGGTTTAAAGGAAAAATTACTAGAAATACATGCGCAAAATGCGGCCACAGCAAAAGAAGGTGCGCGAAATAATATCTTGCTTGATGTAGTTTTTTATAAAAAAGGAAGATTTGCAGAAACATGTCAGCAAGTAAAATTAGGTGTTCCTGCGGAAATGATTCTCGAAATTAAAGATGGCTCAATTCAGTATCGCGATGAGATTAAAGAAAAAATTTTCCTTGAGGAAAGATGCTTCATAAAAGAAGCAATGCAGCTCAGACTAGAAAGAGTAAATACCCGTGATGTAAAAGCTTTCCAACATCGAAACTTATTTCCGAGCAAACAAACAAGCCAATCGCAATGATAAAGCCTAATGTAAAATCCGCCTTCTCCCTCCTCGAGCTCTCAATCGTTTTAGCCATCATCGGAATTTTAGTTGCCGGTGTGACGCAAGGTGTGGGTTTGATAAGTTCCTCGCGCCTTGCCAATGCACGCGCCAACACAGTTAATTCCGGAATTGGAAAAATGGCGGGCTTGGTGGCATGGTATGAAACTTCGCTCAAAGATTCCCTCAAAGCTGGCGAAACTTATGACGGCGCGCAATCCACTGAATGGTATGACATCAACCCAAGCTCACTGCCGCTGAAAAAAAATAAAATGACCAAAAGTGCCGGAGCCGACGCGGTTTATCGCTTAAACGGCATCAACAAAGTTCCCGCAATTGAATTTAATGGTTCGGGAAAATTTACTCTCACCACTTTCTGGCAAGGCGCCACTTCGCAAGCCACGGTCTTTATCGTTTTTCGCACCAATTATAATCCAAGCGCCACGCAAGTTACTTTGTTTGATGCCGCAGCCGCACAAAGCACTTTCTCGCTTGGCATTAAATCAACCAATGTTTCACTAAATGCCGGCACTGCGGTTGATACTGGCACCGGATCCAATCCCGCCAGTTTTGGTGGCGGACGTGAATATGTCGTCGCCGCTTATTTCAACAGCAATAACTCCTCGGCTTATGTAAATAACGTCGCCACCACTGCGGGCAATGGCGTAATAAATTCCGGAACCAACGCACTAAACGGCTTAACGATTGGCACCAATAAAAGCGGTAGCGCGGGCTTTACCGGCATGATTTCGGAAGTGATAATTTTCAATCGCCCCTTGAAATTACAGGAGAGAAAAGATGTGATGGGCTATCTCGCAAAGAAATATAGAATCAGCGTTACCGGTTTCTAAAAAATCACAATTAGATGAGTGAAGACAAAAAACACACAAAGCTAATTACCACCTCTGCGCCTGCGCGAACACAGGATTCCAGCTTTGCGCAATATCTGCGTGAAATCCAAAAATTTCCGCTGCTCACTCCTGAAGAAGAACAAAAATACGGCCAATTAGTTTTCGAAAAACAAGATAAAGAAGCCGCCAAAATGCTGATCCAAAGCCATTTGCGCCTGGTGGTGAAAATGGCAGGCAAGTTTAAAAATTATGGGCTTTCAACCGTTGATCTTGTCGCCGAAGGCAATCTCGGCTTGATTCAGGCAGTAAAAAAATTCAATCCACACAAAGGTTTTCGCTTCGCAACTTATGCGATGTGGTGGATCCGCGCCTTCATGCAGGATTATGTTTTGCGCTCCTGGTCATTGGTCAAAATCGGCACCACGGCAGCACAAAAAAAACTCTTTTTTAATCTAAACAAAATCAAGCGCCGCCTAGAAATTCAAGAATCGGCCTTGAGCCCTGACCAAATCAAACGCATCGCAACTGATCTTCACGTCACTGAAAAAGAAGTTTATGAAATGAGCTCGCGCCTTTCGCAAGGCGACACTTCGCTCAATAATCCAATTGGCGATGAGGAAGATGCAAAAGAAGTGGTTGATCTCATGGCCTCATCCGAAGAAAGCCAGGAAGATCTCGCCATCAAACAACAAGAAGGCGAGCGCAAAGCCGCATTATTTCGCGCGGCCTTCGCCAAATTAAATGAACGCGAAAAAGATATTCTCGTCAAACGCCAAATGCTGGAAGAAAGCATGACGCTTGAGGAATTAAGCCAAATCTACAAAGTTTCGCGCGAGCGCATTCGCCAGATCGAAGAAAACGCCATCCGCAAAATCAAAAAAGAAATCGGCATTTTAGAGAAAAAAAATAACTAATGTTTACCGGAATTATCACCCACAGCGGAATCGTTGAAGCGCTTGAAGCAAATGCCAAAAAAGATTTGCTGCTAAAAATTTCTACCCAAAAAAATTCAGTTAAAAGAAAGCTCGAAATCGGCTGCTCGATTGCTTGCAGCGGCATTTGCCTGACTTTGATTTCGAAAAAAATTGTGGGCACAAAAATTATTTTTTCCTTTCAGGCTTCAAAAGAAACTTGCGAAAAAACCAGTTTGAAAAATTGGCAAGTTGGAAAAGAAGTGAATTTGGAATTTGCACTGCGCATGGGTGATGAACTCGGTGGTCATATGGTTTTAGGCCATGTTGATACAATTGCAAAAATCGCGCAGATAAAAAAAATAAAAGATTCCACAGAGTTTATTTTCCAAACCAAAAAAGAGCTGATGAAATTCATCACGCCAAAAGGCTCGATCGTTTTGGATGGAATTTCGCTGACGGTAAATGATGTCAAAAGCGACAAATTTTCCGTTAACATAATTCCCCACACCCTCGCCAATACTGCTCTCAAGGCAGCTAAAATTGGTGATGAAGTAAATTTGGAAATAGATGTAATTGCGCGCTACGCGGCAAAAATTTTAGAAAAAAATGTCAGATAAAAATTTTCTCTCCTCAATTCCGGAAATAATTTCTGCCGCAAAAAGTGGCGAAATGTTTATTTTGGTTGATGATGAAAATCGCGAAAATGAAGGCGATTTGGTGATTCCAGCACAACTTTGCGATGATCAAAAAGTTAATTTCATGGCTAAATTCGGACGCGGTTTAATATGCCTTGCGCTCAGTGAAGACAGAGTTCGCCAGCTTGACCTACCTTTGATGGCACTCCATAACGAGTCGCGTCATAAAACCGCTTTCACCGTTTCAATCGAAGCTAGAGATGGAATCGCCACTGGAATTTCTGCCAAAGATCGCGCCAAAACAATTGCTGCGGCAATTGATCCAAAAAAAGGTAAAGAATCCATCGTTTCTCCCGGCCATATTTTTCCACTTAAAGCACAAAATGGCGGCGTGTTGGTTAGAGCCGGCCACACTGAAGCAGCGGTTGACATCGCTAAACTCGCGGGTTTGAACCCTTCTGGCGTAATTTGTGAAATAATGAATGATGATGGCACGATGGCGCGCTTGCCGGATTTAATCGAGTTCGCCAAACAACATAAAATGAAAATTGCCACGATTGCTGATCTCATCGAATATCGCCGCAAACATGAAAAACTGGTCGAAAAAATCGCCGAAAAAAAATTCATCAGCGAATCCGCCGGCGAATTTTTTATGAAAATTTACAAAAGCAAAATTGATGATGTTGAACATATCGCACTCATCAAAGGTAAAATCGATGAGACCTCGCCAACATTGGTTAGAATGCATCACTTAAATATTTTCCACGATTGCCTCGATGCCAAAAATGAAAAAAGCGGATTGCTGCTAAAAGCCCTGAGAAAAATTTCCCAAAATGGCAGCGGCGCTTTGGTGTTGATTCGTCAACCACAAGAAAAAATTGAGGAATTGCTTGGAAATAAAAACCAAGAAAAACAATTAAGAAGCTACGGTATCGGCGCCCAAATTTTGACCGATTTAGGAATTAAAAACATGACCCTCCTCACCAATTCCCAAAAATCAGTAGTGGGCCTCGAAGGCTACGGAATCAAGATTTGCGATTATTTAAAATTTTAGAGAATCTCACAAAGTTTCTCGATCATCACATCACTCAATTCTTCGAGATTTTTTATCGTCATGGAATTGCGATAAAAATCTGAAGTGTCGTGACCGATGCCGATTCCCACTATCTCCACCTTCCCTGCTTTTTCGATTTTATTTACCACATGATGCAGATGATCGGTTAAAATATCGGAATCATTGACCGCCAAAGTTGAATCATCAATTGGTGTGCCATCAGAAATTACCATTAAAATTTTTCGCTTTTCACTTTGTTGCATCAAGCGCGAACGCGCAAATAGCAAGGCTTCGCCGTCGATATTTTCTTTTAGTATTCCTTCCTTCAACATCAAACCCAAATTGATTTTCGATTTTTTAAAATTGCTATTGAAGGATTTATAAATGATGTGACGCAACTCATTTAAACGTCCGGGATTTTTTTTGCGACCTGTCGCTTCCCAGATTTTGCGCGCTCTGCCGCCTTTCCAATCAGCTGTGGTAAATCCGATAATTTCAGTTTTAACCGAAAATTTTTCTAAAATTTCGGCGATCATTTTGCAGGCTAAAGCACTCATTACAATTGGCTGGCCGCGCATTGATCCGGAATTGTCGAGCAAAATTGTGAGTGCCGTATTTTGATATTCATGCTCGCGATTATTAATCCAGATGTCTTCAATTAGCGGATCCATCACAATGCGCGTGAGTTTTTTGCGATTCAAAATTCCGCGTGACGAATCAAATTCCAGCGCGGCATTTCTTTTCGAAAGAAGCTTTTTTTTGAATTTCAAACTGGCTTTGCGTGAAATGTCGGAAAGCTTGGAGAGCCTAAGTTCAAGCTGGTCGTAGAGAATTTCGAGCTCTTTTTTTGACACCAGTTTTTGCGGAAAAATAACTTCATCAAATTGCGAATTAAAAATTTTATAAGCATTTTTAAATTCGATCTTATCTTGCGCCGCACTAGATGAATCGCGCTTTAGAGACACTTCGCCTATCACCTCACCTTCCTGCACCTCGGAAATTTTTTCTTCTTTTTTATTCTGCTCGCTTGAGGTCTGCTCGCCTTCGCCGGAATTTTGTTGTTGCTGGTTTTCATCAACAGTTTCGCTGCCTTGCGAATTCATGTCGTCGGGTTTTTTTTCCTCGCTCTCTGATTCTTCCTGCGTTTCTTCGCTTTCACTTTCATCTCGCATCATATCAAGAAGGCGCTCTACCTCTGCTGCGAAGGCCGATTGATTAGAAATATTTTGCGCCAGTTTTTTTATTTGCTGCGCAATTTTATGCGTGGTTTTTCGCTCAAGATTTAGAATGGAATTTTGCGTGCGCGGCAAAATATTTTTTTGCTCCAACTCGCGCAAAAGCAGTAAAGACAGACTCTCCGACAATATAAAAGATTCATCTTCGATCTTGCTTAAAATATTTTTCAGCGAGCCGAGATAAAGATTTTCCACATTTAAAACGACGCGCAATTTTTCAAATTCATCGAAAATTTTTTGCTCGCTTTCATCAAATTTTTTCTCTGCGTGAAGTTGCGGATCATGAAATAGATAATAGCACAAAGCCATATCCAGAGCGGCGCGCGAGGCTTGATTTATTTCTTCATCAAGCAAAGGCAACATGACTTTTTTATCTTCTGAAATGAGATTTTGGTTTAGCGAAACAAAATAATTTTTTCTCTCTTCATCAAATTCCACCTGCAAAGTTTCATCCCCTGCAAGTGCGCGCAGCAAGGCTATAGCATCTTCTTTCACTTTTGAATTTTGCGCATGCTGGGACATTTATTTTAATTAGATTTAGTGAAACTTTCTGAACTATTTTGCCGCGAAAGTCTTTGCGAAGAAGCTCTTTGTAGCTCCCCCATTTTCTCTGATTCCTCTTCTTTTGGAAGCGGTTTTTCCGTCACCTTCATCAGACGACTTCTCACTGCAGAATAGGCTACAGCCATAGCGCCGTTGACCACATCGAGGCAAGAGAGATAATCACGATCGCCCGCAAATTGCGCAAAATCGGACCTTTTTATTTTTACGCCTTCCAATTCCGGCATAAAATGCTGATCGACCATCTCTTCCATCGTATCTCTTAATCCGACATCAGATTCCAGCGATCTTGTAACCCTGCCGAGATTGAGCATGGCATCCCGCGTTTCGCGCAATTGATCGAGATTGTCATAAATGTAAGAACGAAATCTGCGCGCCGCGGCATTAATCAATTGGCGCTGTGCGGCTGTAAGTTGATTAAATCTGTGCTGCAATTCTTCGCGTGAAGAAGCGGGTGAACTGTCTGGCGATAATCTGTTGATCGCAGTTTCATAGATGCGGCGCGTCATCTCGCCGGCAAAAGTAATCGTATCACTATTAACTGCAGCAGCCGGCGGCGGGTCTCTTGCCAATATTGATTCTACATTAAACAAGGACATCAGTTTAGCTTGGTGAGCATTAGGATGGCCAGAAGTTATGGCACGTCGCAGGGCCTCTTGATGTGGAGATCCATCAACAGTTTCAATAACGCGGCTAATCAATGCACAATCGGCGAATTTTTTGAGACCATAAAAGAGATCACTAGCAGTCATGCTATTTGCCAAAACCTGTGGCGGCAAAGCATTTATGAGCTCGCGCACTAGTTCTAAATTTTCTTTTTCACTGATTGCTTTTCTGAGCAAAAAATTATTACTGCCCGTAATTGCAGCGACTCTTTGCGGTTCATCAAGCAAAGAAACTAATTTTTTTACAGAAATTATCGAAGCAGAATTTACGGCCTCGTGCAACGCTACACAAGGCACCATAGGCCCGTTGAAATGAGGCTGATAATTTTCCAGCAACATATTTTGCTGCATAGCCGCATCCGCCATATTCCATATTTTATCGATAATTTCAGCATTGTTACCTTTAGCGGCGCTTGGAAATAATTTATGTATTCCCGGCTGCATGAAAAAAGCCGGAATCTCTGCCGGCGGCACTTCGGAAAGCAGGCGGTTAAAGATCACCAAATCTCCCGATTGCGCGGCCAAGCAGAGAAATTCATAGATCCGGGCATTTTGTCCCTGCCATTGTCCGGCGCTGGTTAATGCTTGGATTATGAGATCAACCATTTCCAAATTTCTAGCTTGCAAAATGGCCTGACGCAAACCGTCAAAATTAAAGCTCTCGAGCATTTGCGGCAAACAACCATGATCCTGCCCAAGTTTTATAAGCAATTGCACCGTTTCAATATCACCATGCCAAGCCGCCATACGAAAGGCATTGCTGTGATCCGAGAGCAACATTTCTTCAATCAGCTGAGGATTAACGGCAAGACGTACTAATTCATTAACAACATCCGTGCTGTGGTGGTAGGCGGCAGCTCTAAAAATTGTGGAATTTTTGAAGCGCAGAATTTCAATTTGCTCTGACCGTGAAAATTCACTCATTAACAGATGAACCGTCGCAACATCTCCAAGCTCCACCGCTTTTAGCAAAGGATCATATTCTAAAAATTTAGTGATTTGTTTTAATTGGCGGAATTTTTTCATCTCGCGCAAAACCATATTCAGACATTGCGCATTGCCATTTTCGCTAACCCATAAAAGCAAAACCAGACCTTTATTGCGCGTGCCCCCAAACAGCAATTTATGCATCTGTGAATTTGTAGCATAAGCTGCGGCACGGCCAACTAGCGGCAATCTTTCCAAAACTTTACGTGCCGGCTGACGTGCTTTTAAGACGTCAAAAACATGGCGCAATAAAGCTGGATCTTTTTCTTTAGCGAGCATTTCGAGCCCGAAAAACTCATCTTCCGCAAGGCGCTGAAATAAATCTGCATCGGGAATTTCAGCAAGGATTTCGCGGAAACTTTTTTCTTCCAAACGTTGTCGAATTGGCCGGCGATCTCTGCGAATTGGCATGAATTATCTTTAAATGTTTTGTGGAATTTTCGCCGGGATTCGTAAGCGACTAAAAAATCATTAACTTAATTTACGAGCATAATTTTTATGCATCCAGATTTTGCTTCTAGCACAATTCACGATTGATTTGTTGATTTGCCCTGCCATTTAAGGACAAAATTTATCAATCATAAATTCCAATATAGATGCGTAACTTTTTTTTGCGTCAGGTTGCCAGAGCTATTACTACAAATTCAGCGCTGCAACTGCCTCGCGCATATTCTCAGAAACATGCAAGAAAGCCAATTTTTGTTATTTTTGATATCCATGAAGAGCAAATAAAACGCGAAGGAATTTACCACAAAACCGCACAAGCAATGACGCATTTTAAAGAAATGGGAGTGCGCAGTGTTTTATTTGAATCAAGTGAAAGCGTAAATCCACGCGATATTGAGAGAAAATCCCAACAACATAGTGAGGAATTATGGGCTTATTTACAAAGCTCGGTTGGGCTCTTCACCAAGATCATCAATGATTATAACGCAAAACATGGCACCAATTATAAAATTACGCGTGAAGATGGAATCAAAGTTGTAGAAAATATGCCATTTGTAGAACGCTGCAACTCTTTAAGAAAAGCCATGCCCAGAAGTAGCGAACAAGATATTGCCAGCCTTGCTTATCTAATTTGCGGAATTTCGACTGATCATGGATTACTGACACTAGCAACAGCTGCCGCTAAGGAATTTGGACAAGATCATTGCATTGCTGCAGATATAGCAATTGATCCCAAAATAGATGGAATGCCAAATACAGCTTATAACATGACGCGCCGAGATGGCGCAATAACTTCAGCAATAATTGTCCGTGCCAATGAAGGAGGAGTTTTGGGAATATTTGGCGTGGGGCATTGCGAAGGGATGAATCCTCAAAGACAACCCGGAATTCGCGGCATGTTAAAATTTGCTATAGAAGCACAAAAAAATCCGCATGATCCCAATTATCAGCAAAGCCTTGGCAGATATGCTGCGATAGATCCTCGCGATTTAATATTGGTTTATCCTTATATTGGTCCGGCGATGGATGATTCTACTTTGGAACTAAGACAAAAACTTTTGAGTGAACAGGAAAAAGATGGGCGAAAAGCCCCGGAAGATAAAGACGTGGTGCCGGTTTATATTATGGATGCAACTAATCTAAGCCCGGAGGAATTTGCCGACCGCCTGGAAAAGCTTTGGCAGGAACATCAGAAACGCTATCCAACAAAAGATGATAAAAGTTCAGGAATTTCTAAGCCTAAGGCAGAAGCTTTGAGCGGCACCGTTAAAGGCCATGAACTGCCTTAATGCTTAAATTTTTTGTTAAGATTTTGGCAAGATTTTTGATTTGATCTTTTTTATGCGCGAAAGAAAAAGTAATACGCAGCCTTGATTTTCCTGGCTCCACTGTTGGTGGACGAATTGCAGAAATTAAAATTCCATTCTTTTCAACTTCGCGCGCAATTTTTAAAACTGTTTTTTCATCGCCTAAAATTATTGGCACAATTGCACTTTGCGGTTTTGGCAAATTCATTAATTCGCAGAAATATTTTGCATTTTCGAGTGCGATTTTTGCCGGATTTTTTTGTTTTATTATTTTTAGCGATGCAAGCGAAGCCGCGAGGATCGAGGGTGGAAGAGCGGTTGAGTAAATTTGTGATTTAGCAAAGTTACGCAAATAATCGATGAGATTTTTTTCGCCTGCGACATATCCGCCAAGTGAACCAAAAGATTTTGAAAAAGTTCCAAGTTGCAAATGTTGTGCGTGAGTAATTTGTTTTTGCCCAAGTCCGTGCGCGTCATCAGAAATTAAAATTGCGTCGAATTTTTTTGCTAATTCCAGAAGCTGCGAAACACATCCAACATCACCATCCATTGAAAATACTGTCTCGGTGATGATTAAACATTTTTTAAATTTGCCGCGATTTTCTTCTAAAATTTTTTTCGCATGTAAAAAATCATTATGCAAAAAGCGCATTAATTTTGCGCCCGATAATTTTGCCCCATCAATTAAAGATGAGTGAATCAAGCGATCCGCAACAATCAAATCACCCTCACCTGCAAGTGCTGGAACCACGCCAATTGCGGTTGCATAGCCTGATGAAAAAATAATTGCATCATCGCATTTTTTGTAAGACGCGATTTCTTTTTCTAATTTTGTGTAAAGCGAATTATTGCCAGTAACGTAGCGCGAAGCTCCGGCGCCGACACCGAATTTTTTTATCGCATCAATTGCCGCTTTTTTTACAGCGGAATTTTGCGAGAGAGCGAAATAATCATTAGAACAAAATGAAATTAATTTTTTTGCACCGCGCTTGACGGTGACTGCATCCACGACATCTGATTCAACAAGCCAGCGATAAAGATTTTTTTCTTTTTGGAGCTGTAACTGCTTAGAAAAAAAATCTTTCATTGATTGGAAAATTTTCTGGATCCCCGCCTTCGCGGGGATGACACCGAAGTTAAAGGGGATGACACCGAAGTTAAATTCGATCTCATAACTTGTCATCCCCGCGAAGGCGGGGATCCAGAGCAAAAGAGAAAATTAAACGTCGAGATTCACCACCTTCAACGCGTTATCCACAATGAAATCGCGTCTTGGTTCAACCACGTTGCCCATCAGAATTGAGAAAGTTTGATCGGCTTCGTCGAATTGATCGATTTTCACTTGCAGCAAAGTTCTGTTCGCCGGGTCTAAAGTTGTTTCCCAAAGTTGTTCGGCATTCATTTCACCCAAACCTTTGAAGCGTTGAGTTGTAACGCCTTTTTTGCCGGTTTCCAAAATCATGTTCATAAGTTCAACCGGTTTTGCGGCAGATTTTTCTTCTTCGCCGCGCACAAATTTAACGGCAGAATCAAAATCATTAGCGATTTGATTTTTGATTTGCGCTAGAGCGGCAACTTCCGGCAGGTCGAGATAAGATTTTTTCACCAGGAAATTGGTTTTAACACCGCGAGTTTCGCGGAAAACTTCGATGTCATTTTCACCAGTCACATTGGCGCTCCACACCACTTCTTCGTCAGAAGTTTTAGCGAATATTTTTTCGATTTTTGAAACCAAAGATTTGGCTTTGGTTTTATCCGCCATCCAATCTTTATCGAAAGCGCCAACCAATGCTAAATTTTCTGCAATTTCTGAAGGAATTACGCGCGAGATATTTGAAATCAAATGCGAGAATTTTCCTAAATTATTTACAAAATCGCGCAAATCAGCACCGGCGCGGTCTCCCGACTTGGCTTTTAGAACCGCATTATTGAGCGCATTGTCGATAATGTAGCTTTGCAGCGCATGTTCATTTTTCAAATAAACTTCGCTTGAGCCTTTTTTGATTTTGTAAAGTGGCGGTTGTGCGATGTATAAAAATCCGTGCTCAATTAATTTTGGCATGTGACGGAAGAAGAAAGTCAAAAGCAAAGTTCTGATGTGAGAACCGTCCACGTCCGCGTCGGCCATGATGATGATTTTGTGGTAGCGCACTTTTGCTGGATCGAAATCTGCTTCGCCAATTCCCGTTCCAAGCGCGGTAATCATAGTGCCAATCTCAGTTGATGAAAGCATTTTATCAAAACGTGCACGTTCAACGTTGAGGATTTTACCACGAATTGGCAGAATTGCCTGGAATTTACGATTACGTCCCGACTTAGCAGAACCGCCGGCTGAGTTACCTTCTACAATGAATAATTCAGAAAGTGCCGGATCTTTTTCTTGGCAGTCCGCCAATTTTCCTGGCAAGTTTGAAACTTCGAGAGCGGATTTGCGACGAGTCAATTCACGCGCTTTTCTTGCGGCTTCGCGAGCTTGCGCCGCTTCAACAGCTTTGCCAACAATTGCACGCGCATCGGCTGGACGCTCCTCAAACCATTGAGCAAGTTTGTCATTCACCCAAGATTCAACGTGAGTTCTAACTTCAGAGGAAACGAGTTTATCTTTTGTTTGCGAAGAAAATTTCGGATCAGGAACTTTTACTGAAAGCACGGAAGTCAAGCCTTCGCGCACATCTTCACCGCTTAAAACGATTTTTTCTTTTTTGAAAAGTTTATTGTCAGAAGCGTAATTATTGATGGTACGAGTTAGAGCCGCTTTCATGCCCGCAAGGTGCGTACCGCCATCGCGTTGACGGATGTTGTTGGTGAAGCACAAAGTATTTTCGTGATAGCTGTCATTCCACTGCATCGAAAGTTCCATGCTGATGCCGGTTGTTTTGTCGGCTGCGGCAACTGAGATAGTGTTGTGCAAAGCGTTTTTCGATTTGTCCAAAAATTTCACATAAGCTTCAACGCCACCTTCATAGAAAAGCACAACTTCTTTTGGCTCTTCGGCGCGCAGATCTTTCAAAATAATTTTTACGCCGGAATTGAGGAAAGAAAGCTCGCGCAAACGTTGCTCAAGAGTTGAGAAATTGAAATCGGTAACGTTGGAGAAAGTTTGATTTGATGGGTGGAAAGTAACTTGCGTACCTTTTTGGCCGTTGGCATCGCCCACAATTTTAAGCGGAGCAACAGCTTCACCATGATGGAAACGCATGAAATGTTCTTTGCCGTCGCGCCAGATGCGAAGTTCCAACCAGTCAGACAAAGCGTTAACCACCGATACACCAACACCGTGCAAACCGCCGGAAACTTTGTAAGAATTTTGATCGAATTTACCACCGGCGTGAAGTTGAGTCATAATAACTTCAGCAGCAGAAACGCCTTCTTCTTTGTGGATGTCAACCGGAATACCGCGGCCGTTATCTTTAACAGTTACAGAACCATCAGCATTTAGTGCCACGATAACTTCATCGCAGTGACCGGCCAAAGCTTCGTCAATTGCGTTATCGACAACTTCATAAACCATGTGGTGCAAACCTGAACCGTCATCAGTATCGCCGATATACATTCCCGGACGTTTGCGAACCGCTTCTAAACCTTTTAAAACTTTGATCGAATCAGAAGAATATTCAGCAGAAACCGTATTATCCGGCAGCTCATCAATATTATTTTCCACAGCCGTATCATTTGCTTGTTTTTTAGTTGCCATTTTTTTGTTGATTTTTTGGTTAAAATTTTTCTCTGCGCTCATCTTGATTCATCCAGCAAAACCGCGCCTCGAAGAAGGTTTAATTTTATATCCAACCAAAACTTAAAATAGAAGAGATTTTTGCAGTTTTTTGCGCGAATTTTTACAGCGAAATTAGTAGCCTATTTTGATCTCAATTTCTGCCCCTTCACCGCTCGCAGAAATTTTTTGTTCATAGCTTTTGATATAACACAAAGCGTTGCGCTTGTCTTCGCAATAATAGATGGTTCCTTGCATCAAATAATCTTTTGACGATGACAATTTCGGCAATTTCATTTCTTTGGATTTCACAGCGTGCCAGTCATAACTGCCGATTAAATCTGCTTTTTCGTCACCATGCATTTCGAGAAGATTCACAAAACTTGGTCCATCTTCATTGATTTTCCAGCCATCATTAACATCGATTTTAAGCAGAATTTCCGCATCTTCTTTAACCGAAACAGTTTCGATTTTTTGCAAATTCGGCAGATATTCCAAAAAGCCTTCTTTCGGCAATTTCAAAGGCGGCATCACGTTTAACAAATCAGAATTTAGATTGCCGCGATTGATGATTAAAATGCGATTATTGTTGGAATCAGCGACGTAAAAAATATTGCCAATCGTCATAATTCCTTCCGGCGCATCGAAACGTGTTTTGCTGCCCACATCGTCTGACGCTTCGGCGCCAATTAAATCGCGAAGTTGCGCAGTGCGGAAATCATATTTGCGGATTTTGTGGTTGAAGCTATCCGAAATATAAATGCCCGAGGCATCAACAGTTAAGCCAAGCGGATGCTGCATCAAAGCTTTTGATTTATCGCCATTTGCATGACCGAATTTTTGATTTTGGCCAATTAAAGTTTTTACATTTCCATCCGCATCAGCAACGCGCAAAGACGAAGTTAGTGCATCAACAAAATAAAGTTTATTTTGAAAAACTGCCATGTCGGAAGTTTGCGCGAGATTGCTTGCGGCACCCTTACCATCAAGCATTCCTTCTTTTCCACTTCCCGCTAAAAGCGAAATTTTTTTGTCTTTTAGATGATAAATTAAAATTTGATTGGTGCCGGAATTGCTAATCGCAATGCTGTTTTTATCCGGGAAAAATTCGAGATCACTTGGTGAGGATAAATTCACTTTTGATGCATCATGCATTCCAGCAGCAATAACTTCGCCTTTTAAGCCGGATCCAACAACAGTTTCCACTTTTCCTTCTTTGAAATTTATGAGACGAATCGCGTGATTGCCGCTGTCAGCGACATATAAATTTTCGCCTTCAAACAACATTCCGCTTGGCGAATTGAAAGACGCATTTTCGAAATCGCCGTTAGAAAAACCTTCTTTTTCGCCGCCGATTTTTGCCAAAATATCGCCGCTTAAATCTGTGGCGATAATATTATTTTGTCCGCCGTTGCTGATGAAAATTGCAGCACCTTTGTGTGATTTGTAAGGAAAAGAAAAAGCATATTCGAGTTTTGAGGGAAAACGCAAAACGCTGCCGATCTGGCTATATTTTTCGGGAACAATTGGAAGCGCCTGGCTGTTGACGCGATAGCGATTTGCATCAACCACTTTTTTCACATCATTGGACATTTCCGCAACTGCATTTTCACCTTTATAAATTTCATATTGATTGCCGTGCGCGTTCAACAAAACAAAGGTCGGCCACAAAGTTACATTAAAATTTTTCCAGATTTTTAGATCATCATCAACTACCACCGGATGAGAGATGTCGTGCTTCAAGATGGCATTTTCTATTAAGTGGTAATCTTTTTCGCTGTCGAATTTTGCTGAATAAACGCCGATCACCAAAAGTTTATCGCCGAATTTTTGTTCTAACTTTTTTACATCAAAAAGTGTTGCGATGCAGGAAATGCAAGAACGGTTCCAGAAATGCAGAAGTACGATGCGGTCTTTTAAATCTTCATCTTTAAGCGCGCGCGAAACATTGAACCATTTTTGTTCCTGCTTGGTGAAAATTTTTTCGACGTCGGAATTTGGAAAATTTAGTGAATAAAAAACGCTGGAACCCAGCGTAAAAACTGCCCATAAAACTACTAAAACTGAACTGATTAGAAGTATGAATGATTTATCTTTTGGGCTGAGTTTCATTGAAATCTTATTTGGTAGGAATTGCGAAAGACGGCGATTTCTCGCCGCCCCCGCGACTATTAAAACTTACGAGAAAGACACTTCGCCTTTTCTGGCTTTTTTCTTTCTTGCGATATTTTCTTCTCTTCTGCGTTTAACTTTTTCAGAAGGTTTTTCGTGAGCTTTTCTTCTTCTGGCTTCTTTTACCAAACCCTCTTTTTGGGTTTTTTTTCTAAAGGTACGAATCGCCATCTCGATGTTGCTCTTACCATGAACTGTAACTTCCATTTCTAAATTTACCTCCGCGGGCAGTATTAAATTTTTATTCTATTAAACTTGTGGATCGATCCAAGAAATGTTGCCATCTCTTCTGTGATAAACCACGTTTATTCTTTTGTTTTTCGCATTGATGAAGACTAGAGCCGGAAGGTTTTCCAGATCCATTTTCATGATTGCTTCGTCAACTGAAAGAGTTTCGATTTCAGTAGTTTTTTCGGTTAGCACTTGATGTGAATCATCAAGTTTTTCATCCGCTTCTTCATTTTCCATTTCTTCGAAAACGTTATAAGCAAGCGGCGGAAGCACATATTTCATGGCGTCAACAGCCTTGTAATTTGGTTCCATTTCTTTGATGCCGCCTTCATAACGACGGTAATTTTTGATTTTGCGTTTATAGCGACGCAGTTGTTTGGCAACTTTCTCGCAAGCTTCGTTGAAGGCTGCGTAAGCATCGCCGGCTTGGCCATCAGATTTAACTTTGATGCCGCCGCGCACGCCTTCATTTACAACGATCACAACTTTGAACAAATTTTTGTCTTTAGTGAAATGCACTTCCGAGCTAACCGCTTTTTCAAAATATTTGGTAACTGCTTTTTCAAGATTTTCAGTTGCATATTGAGTCAAAGCCTGACCAACATCGGTGTGCGAACCGCTTACTTTAATTTGCATAATTTAATTGACGATTTGGTTGATTACATATTGAAGGATGCCGCCGCGCTTGAAATATTCCACTTCATTGCTGGTGTCGAGACCGCAGATTAATGTGATTTCGCGCTTAGAGCCGTCTGCACTGGTGATGATGCATTTGATGTCCTGTTTTGGTTTGATGCTAGGGCTGATTCCTAAAACATCAACAATTTCATCCCCGGTTAGACCAAGAGTTTTGCGATCTTCTCCCGGCTTGAAAATCAAAGGCAGAACGCCCATGCCAATCAAGTTGGAACGGTGAATTCGCTCAAAACTTTCTGCAACAACTGCTTTTACGCCAAGCAGGAATGTGCCTTTCGCCGCCCAGTCGCGCGAAGAGCCGGTGCCATATTCTTTTCCCGCAAAAATCACCAACGGAGTGTTACTTTCTTTGAATGACATCGCGGCATCGTAAATTGAAACCACCTCGCCTTTAGCATTTTTCGTAAAGCCGCCTTCTTTCACACCGCCGAGAATTTCATTTTTAATTCTGATATTAGCAAAAGTGCCGCGCATCATGACTTCGTGATTACCGCGACGTGCACCGTAAGAATTGAAATCTTCTTTTTTCACGCCTTTTGACATCAGATATGTAGCGGCCGGAGAAGTTGCAGCGATATTTCCTGCCGGAGAAATGTGATCTGTCGTGATCGAATCACCAAAAATTGCCAACACGCGAGAGCCTTTGATTTCATTGGCGTTGCTGCGATTCAAATCATCAAAGAAATTCGGCAGACGAATGTAAGTGCTGGCGTCATTCCACGAATAAGTGCTCGATTTTTCGACATGAATTTTTTGCCAGTTTTCATCGCCTTTGAAAAGATCAGCATATTTTCTGGCAAAAATATCGCGCTTTAATTGCGCATCGACCACAAAATCAATTTCTTCTTTGCTTGGCCAAATATCTTTCAAATAAATTTTTGTTCCGGCCTCATTCACGCCAATTGGATCAGTGGCAAGATTCACGCGCAAGCTTCCTGCCAAAGCATAAGCCACAACGAGCGGCGGTGAAGCCAGATAATTTGCTTTCACCAGCGGATGCACGCGACCTTCAAAATTGCGGTTTCCCGATAGAACCGCACCAACCACCAGATTTTGTGCTTTGATGGTTTCCTCAATTTGCGGATGAAGCGGGCCGGAATTTCCGATACAAGTTGTGCAACCAAAACCAACTAAATTGAAACCAAGTTTATCAAGATATTGCTGTAATCCGGAATTTGCCAAATATTCGCTAACCACTTGCGAACCCGGTGCTAGTGAGGCTTTAACATGGCCGCGCACTTTCAAACCTTTTTCAACCGCATTTTTTGCAAGCAAAGCTGCGGCAATCAAAACTGACGGATTTGAAGTGTTAGTGCAGGAAGTGATCGCGGCAATTACGACATCGCCGTCAGTCAAATCATCATTCAAATCCGGGATTAAATATTTATGCGGTTTGTGCGGATTGGAAACTTCAACTTCAAAATCAGCGAGCGATTTCGCCACATTTTCCAAAGCCACGCGATCTTGCGGGCGCTTAGGGCCGGCAAGGCACGGAACCACTGTTGACATGTCGAGTTCAAGCACATCGCCAAATTCCGGAGTGATAGTATGATCCGCAACAAAAACGCCCTGCGCTTTGGCATAGGCTGAAACGAGATCGATATTTTCTTGCGAACGCGCCGTCAAATTCAGGTAATTTAACGTGGTTTGATCGATTGGAAAAATACCGCAAGTTGCGCCATATTCAGGTGCCATATTGGCAATAGTGGCGCGGTTTGCGAGAGATAAATGCGTTAAACCTTCACCAAAAAATTCAACAAATTTTCCAACTACGCCTTTTTTGCGCAGCATTTGCGTAACGGTTAGAACCAAGTCTGTCGCGGTTACGCCTTCTTTTAATTTTCCGGTTAATTTAAAACCGATAACTTCGGGAATTAACATCGAGATCGGCTGGCCGAGCATCGCCGCTTCGGCTTCAATACCACCAACGCCCCAGCCCAAAACTGATAAACCGTTGATCATTGTAGTGTGGCTGTCGGTTCCAACCACCGTATCGAAATAGGCAGTTTCATTGCTGTCCCACACCACGCGCGCCAGATTTTCCAAATTTACTTGATGGCAAATGCCGGTTCCAGGCGGCACGGCGCGGAAATTATCAAAAGATTTTTGCGCCCATTTTAAAAATTCATAACGCTCGGCGTTACGCTCATATTCGAGATCAACGTTTTTTTGGAAAGCTTCAGCATTGCCTGCGAAATCAACTTGCACCGAGTGGTCGATCACCAGATCAACTTGCACTAATGGATTAATTTTTTTTGGATCTTTTCCGATTTTTGCCACCGCATCACGCATCGCCGCCAGATCAACAACAGCAGGCACTCCGGTGAAATCTTGCATCAAAACGCGTGCCGGCGCAAAAGCGATTTCGATTCTCTTTTGGTGATTTTTTACGGAATCAATCAGCGCAAGAAGATGCTCTTCGCGAATCACATCGCCGTCGAAATTTCTAACTAAACTCTCAAGCAAAATTTTTAAGCTGAAGGGAATTTTGGAAATGTCGCGATTCAATTTTTTTGCCGCATCCGCCAGCGAATAAAATTGATAATTTTTCGTCGCAGTATTGAGCGTTGAAGCTTCGATAAATTTTGGCATATAAAAAATTTTTAAGAACCGGTAGCCGAAACTACCCAATTCGGATTTGGCGAAGTGACGTCTTTTCTAAACGTCCAGATATCATTGATTTCAGCGATCCCGTCTTTTCTGCCCTCAATCACCATACCGTTTTTATCACTGATATAATTTATTTGTTTTGAGGCGATTTTCACCGTGATGGTTGCGATATTATCAAGCAGCATCGCTGAGAGAATTTCAGTTTTTTCAAGTGAAATTAAATTTGTAGTAAGAGTTACTTCCTGTGCCTTTCTGGCATTGATCGCAGCTTCGAAGCCTTGATATATCTTGTCGGAAAGCAAAGTTTTTAAAGTTGCGAGATCACCAGCAGCGAAAGATTTGATGATAATTTCAAAAGCGGATTTAGCGCCGGAGAGAAAAAAACTCAGCGTGATATTGCAGCGCACGAAAATCTCCTGCAGGCTTTGTTTTGTAGCGGAATCGAGATTGTTGAGAATTTTTTCTTCAGCTTCTTTATCTTTTTGCGAAGCGGTTGAGCTGGCTCCCACCAAGACTTCCTGTTGTTTTATTTTATTCATCACTTCTGCTTCAAAAGCGCGGATCTTGGCGGTGCGCTCTTCCATGGTTCTTTTTTCATCTTCATCAACGCGACCTAAATGCTTGCTCAGTTTGTAGAAAATGAAAGCAGTTAGGGCGGCGAGGAGGATTATGTCCATGAAATTGAGTAAGAGTTTGCTGAGAGGGCCCGTCTTCGCTGTGGTGAACATTAACTCCGAGTTTAAAACTCGTGAGCTACGCCGGGCATTTTATTTTCTAAGCGCCAAGGCGCTAAGAAAATAAAATGGGCAAGCGACGGGGTTCGAACCCGCGACCCCCAGAACCACAACCTGGTGCTCTAACCAACTGAGCTACGCCTGCCATAAAAAAAACCCTCCGCGTTGGAGGGTTTTGTAGTGAGCAAAAATTATGTGACGATCTATGATTGTCAAGAAAGCAAACAACAAAATAATTTAATGTTGCTATTATTTTGGAAGGACAAGAAATTTTTCTCAAAAAAATCTATAAACAATGAGCAAAAGCAAACTAACGAGCAAAGCAGGATTTTCCTTCGAAGATCTTTCTGCTATGGTAAAAACAGAAAATTTTTCTTTTGTTGCAAAAAGTTTACCAAGCTTTCTTACACCTATTCTTCAGCAAAAAGAAAAGGATTTAGATACTTCGAAAAAAGAGGCTGAGAAGCTTAAAAAAGAAAGTGAAAAATTAAAAAAGCAAAAATCATACTATAAAAAACAAGAGGAACTTTCATCAAAAAAAAGGGAACACGAAAAAACAACAAAAGACATCCAAAATAGCTATAACGAAAGCTATAACGAAGAATATAGTGATGTGGTAATAAAAGCTTCCAGAGAAGTTCTAGAGCAGATTGAAAAATTAATGGAAGAAAGCCCCGAGTTGGCTTTAGATTTATATACAAACATCACAATTTTTTCTAGAAAATATCTTAAACAAAATTTTCCCAAAGTAATTGCAACTCTTGATAATAAATACCTCCCGCAGTTATTAGAAAGATTATTGAAATTAGATTGGTCATCAGAGCAAGAGCAAAAAAAGGAAAATCGCCTTAGAAAACTTGATGATTATATGTTAATTCTTGCTGTAGTTCAAAAAGAAGAAAATGAAAAACAGCTAGAGAGACATCTGACCCAGCTAAAAGATGAAGCCGAGATAATAAAGAAAGATAATTATACAGAAGTTATACCTGAGTCTCATAGAAATCGAATAGCAGAAGCAGAAAAGGAATATGCAACGTCTCTTGCCGGCGACTTGAATTATGTCCGCGAGAATTTCTTACATACACCATATGAATTGCTGGAGAAAGCAGCCGCAGTTGGAAATATAGACTTATTTTTACAGGCAAACCAATACGAAATTAATAGTGATCACGCCAAAATAAAAATACTTACGGCCGCAGTAGAAAATCTAAGAGTCGAATTCCTCGAAAGATTTTTTAAAGAATTAAAACCGCAGCATTATAGAAGTTCTTATATGGATCCTCTATGCATCGCGCTGAAAAAGAAAGTTTCCGGCACTGATGTAGAAAAAAAAGCGGACTGCATTAAGGCAATGATTTCTGCTATGAGTGAAAAAGATTTCACCCCGGAACGTTCTTATATTTATTTCGAAAGCGCAATTGATGCCGGTGACTTTACAGCCTTACAACTTATGGTTGAAAGAAGCGCGAAATCACTGCAAGAAAGAAATCCTCTAGAATATGCTTTAAGCAAAGGTGCATCGCTGCAAATATTGGAATATCTGATCAAGCAAAATCCTAAATTATTATCCAGCAAAGGTTTTAACCCTATAGAAATGGCTGCGAGTCTTGGTAATCTAGGATTCCTTGAGCTTCTACAACGCAGCGATATAAAAGATCTTTTAGCACAGCATGACATCAAATTAGTAGCGAAAGCCAGTATGTTAGTGAGTGCAGCGCGACAAGGATCCGCATCTGTTTGCCAATATTTTTTAGACAATTTTCCGCATCTTGCACAAGAAAAAGTTGAAACAACTTTAGAATCGTTAGAATCAGACTGTTATAGTTACAGAGCAGATATAGAAATTAATGCTTTAGAAGCGGCTGCATATAAGTTAGCTATGCGCAATCAATTAAAATCTTCTATTACTGCAGAAAAATTTTTAGAGACCTTTAAGGTTCTTGCCCAAAGCAAAGCACCCCTAGACCTGACGCTACTTGGAAACAATATTTTGCATGAAGCTTTAACCAATTTAGACAATGAAGCAGCGGTAGAAATAGCAAAATTTTATCCAGAGCTAATATTAGAAAGAAACAGTGATAATTCTAATGTATTGCATAGATGTGCTTATGAAGGTAACGCTGATCTCTTTAAAACATTACTAGAATCTATAAACAAAGATGATGCTTCACAGCTGGATTATTACCTTAACAGAGACGGCAACATTTTGCATAATGCTGTCAAAGGTTTACTCTATAATTATCCTTACAATTCAGATGCTTCTAAATATCATGAAATCTGTCTTTTATGCGTAACAAAATTTCCTGCTACTGCATTTGTGGAGGTTAATGGTGAGACCCCTTTTCAATTAGCCTTAAATCTAGCAGACGCGACATTGGCAATTATCCTACTCAAAAATATTCCCCAGGAAGAATATTTTAAACATATGATAAACCCTCTAAGCCAAACCTTGGAGAAGAGAAATTCAAGCAGGAACCGTGAAACACCGCAAAATATTTTAGATTTTTTTAGGAACCCAGAAAACTCTCAATTATATTTAAGATTATTGCAAAAGCCTGACCAGACAGGCCGCACCCCAATTCAATATGCAGCGATATTTGGTGACATGGATATATTGGAGGATTGTGTAAGGCATAACTTGGATTTTGATTTGGTTGATCGGGAAGGAAAAAATCTTTTGCATCTTGCCATCGCCCATAACAATACCGAAGTCGCAAGTTTTTTGGCAAAGAATTATCCAAAATTAACAACCATGGTCGACAAAGACGGCATGAGTCCAAGCGATTATGCACTTATTGATGCCATTACAAACAAATCTTCAAGCTTGTTGGAAATTTTACCGGTTCAAACTTCAAAAAGCGTGGCTTTTTCGCGCCCGATTCCACGTAGCTTTTTAGGAACACTTACTCACGCAGAAAATGATAATATTGCACAAATCGCTGCAAGAAATCGTTCTTATAAAATATTGTGTGATATTTTAAGGGAAAATCCGGCATTAGCGAATACCCTAACCGAAGCCCCTTTGGATATTCTTTTGTCTGATATTCCAAAACAGAAAAGCAAAGATTACCCATTTTTCTTGGAAGCAATTTCTCTGACCTTTAATAGCAATGCAAATATTCCGACAGCTAGACTCAGTGAAATAATTCAATCAATGCCGGATGATTTTGGCTTGGATATCGTTATAATAATACTTCAAAAATATCCGGGAATTTTCACGCAAGATCCTGAGGAATTTTTAAAAATTGCGCCAACATTATTTAAGCTTGAAGCAAAACTGGAAGCAGAAGGAAGCCCAGAAAACAAAGCAACCCAAGTCATAAATTTAATATTTTCTCAAGATGATGGAGCGCTACTTAATGTAGCTAGAAACGATCGTTCTTGTCTAATTCGCTATTTAAATGCCAATCCCGAAATCCTGAAAGAAAAAGTAATGGCAGATACTATAAATTCTCTGCTAGAAGATGAAGATGTCGTTATGATCGAGATGATGGCAGATAAATGCAGCGAAATTATCAGAATTCTCAATGCTGAGCAGTTAGAAATAATATTCAAATATTTGGTTAAGCAAAAAAATGATGCAGCGGCACAAAACATATTTGCAAATGCTGATCCCAAGCAACTGAAAATTTTCCTAGATGCGCATGTTTCAGAATTAATTGCCGATAGCGCAAAAAATGAAATGTATGGGCTTTATTGCGATATTGCAAAATCCTATAATCAATTTGTAGATCCCGATACTCACAAGCTTTTGAAGGAAATCGCTTTTGAATTTGCTGCCAACTATGAAGGAAATGATGATTTTAAATGTCCAATCTCTATGGGCATAATTACCGGGCCTGCTGTTCTTGTAAAAGTTAAATCCTCCATAAGTGAAAAAAAGGTAATGCAGGCAGGAAAACCGCGTTACTATGATTTGGAAGCATTTGATTTATTTATAACAACAAACTTGCCTGGAACAACTTTAGTAGACCCTCTAGTAGACCCTCTCTACCGTCAACCAGTTGATCTAGAAGAAAGCAAAGTTGATGAAGACTTTCCAAAAAAACTAGCCGCACAACGATCATTGGTTCAACTTTGCCTTGCATTCATTGATAATATGGTTGCAGAAGATAAAGATAATTGGGTCAGTAAAATTCTGGAAGGAGTTAAAGAATTATTTCCCAATAAAGAAAAAATGCTTGATGAAGCAAATCAAAAATTCAACCTGGCAAAAGAATTGAAATCTAAACAACAACCCGATGACGGTATAAGTGTCCGAGGAGTCAATAAAGCAACCACAACCAAACCCAAACAATTATATGACATTAGAATTACCACGAGTATAGAAAAAACTTCTTCACAAAAAGATCCAGAAAAGCCAAAAGGAGAAACATATATTACTTCAATTACTCACACTCAAAAACAATCTGAAAGAATAGCAGCATGAAAATAAAACTTTTACCCCTCATCGCCTTTTGTTTAACTTCACAAAACGCTTTGGCCGCGAACAATTTTAACTGGAAATTCTTCGGTGGAGAAAAGCGTCATTATCTTGAAATCGTTGGCTCATCAACCGTTTCACCTTTCATGGCTGCGGTTTCAGAAGAATTCAGCCGCCAGCGTGCACAAAAAAATCTTGCGATAGAAACACCTTTGGTGCAAGCAACGGGAACAGTTGCCGGCTTTAAACTTTTTTGCGGCGGCACCGGTTTTAAATTTCCTGATTTTGTCAGCGCTTCACGCGTAATTGATGAAAGTGAAATGACACTCTGCCACAAAAATGGCGTGAAAAATATTGTTAGCATTAAGATCGGCTATGACGGAATTGTGCTCGCTAATTCTAAAGGCGCTAAAAACTTCAACCTCACTAAAGAGCAAATTTTCCTCGCTCTTGCCCAAAAAATTTACGATAAAAAAACCAAACAGATCATCAATAATCCTTACAAAAACTGGAATGAGATTGATGCCAAATTACCAAATGCCCCAATCCTGGTTTACGGCCCGCCTCTAACCTCCGGCACACGTGATGTCTTTGTTGACATGGTGATGGAAAGCTCATGCAAAAACCAAAAAGAATTTGTGCTGGCTTATGAAAATTATGAAGAGCGCAAAGCACAATGCCACAAAATCCGCAGCGACGGTGCTTTCGTGGAATCGGGCGAAAATGATGACAATATCGTGCGCTCACTAAAACAAAATCCGCAGGCACTGGGAATTTTTGGCTTTAACTTTTTGGCTGTTAATCCGGGCGTAATTCAGCCGATAAAAATTGAAGGCATGGCGCCGACTTATGATAATATTTCCTCAAAAAAATATGAATTATCGCGTCCGCTTTTTGTCTATTTCAAAAAAGAGCATTTGAATTTAATTCCCTACATGCGCGATTTCATTATTGAGATCATCAATCCCGAAACAATCGGCCGCAAAGGTTATCTCATCAATAACGGCTTGGTTGCGCTAAGTAATGACGAATTGGCAGAAGTTAGAACTGCAACTTTATCGGAATTATAATATGAAAAAAATTCGCACTGCATTTCTAATTCTCACCCTGCTTAGTCTAAGCTCCTGCGTCACCAAAGCTTTGTGGGGCAGTAGAAGTTATGATGAAGATATCAGGCAATTTTATGTTGGTGCTGACGGGCGTTATGTGGTTTTGGTGTCTCCACAATATCACTATATTTTCACCGACAATTCCGGCGAGCTTAACAAAATTCTCTCTCTCAAACAGCAGGGAATTTTGACGCTCAGTCCCGACACTTTTTTGCATGTTGATGAATTTAATAATATCACCGGCGATATTATTCTTTCAGGCCCTTACGATCTCTTGCCGCAGGAAGATATGGTCAAATTACAATTGATGGGATTTTTGCCGCAGCGCAATAATAAAATCACGGTGAAATTAAAACTCTCCGGCCGCAGATATTCAGCGCGCTATATCTCACAAAATCCGGCAGCAGAATTGCCAAACAGCTTTCAAATCAAAGTTTACTACAAGGAACCAATCGGTTTTGCGGAAGGAGTCGGCAAAGCAGCAATTACGCCAGTTGCAGTAACATTAGATGCCGCCTTATTAATTGGAAAAGTCGCCCTCTATCCACTAACTTTGCCTTATAGACAGTTTGGGGTAGGAGATTAGAGTAAGTAGCAATTATCATTTTCAGTGTTTCTAGTGTTGGGCGGAGTTTGTAACTCCGCCCTTAACGTTCAGGCAATCAACAAGGCATGAAAAAAAGGGCGGGATTACAAATCCCGCCCCAACACTGAAAATGATAATTGCGACTTCCTAACTGCTACTTGCCCTAAGCCGATCCACCAGCCGACACAATATCCGCCACCACGCGCGCTGACTCAGCTTCATATTTATCCAAATCGCGTTTGCCTTCAGATACTTCTCTTTCCAAACGTGCGATCTCATGTGCGAGCGCATCTTTTTCGGCCTGAGTTGATGCAGCTGCAACTGCTCTCTCCAACTTATCGAGCTCAAATTGCTTAATTTTGAGGTTCATTTTCTCAAGTTTGGCTTTGGCATCAAGTTGGATTTTATTCATGCGCAAGCCGTTGATCGTAGCTTCATCAAGCTGACCTTCTTTAGTTGGCGCCACACCAAGTGCAACATTAGAAGCCTTCAAGCCGATATCAGATTGCTGCAATAAAGCATCAGTAATTGATTGACCAAATTGCACTTCCATTTGTTGGGCTACCAAGCCTTGTGTGGTTTTAGCCGCGTTAATATTAGCATCTGTGAGCGTATCAAATCTGTTTACTTCATTAGTAAGTAAAGCATTTTGCGTCGTCATTTGATCTATCAATGATTGATCAAATGATGCGAAGCTAGAATTAATTCCTGCCAATTTTGCCAAACCAGCAATACGGGCTCTTTCTGCAAGCGCATCTTCATTTGACATTTTTTTGGCAAGTTCAAGTTGCTTGTTGATATAACCTTCCATTATTGACCTGTGCTCTGCTCTAAAATCAGCATTGCGACTAAATCTGGTATTTAACGCCGCAATCTGCGCAGTTTTTTCAAAGAGTCCCTGAGCATTAGCACTTTTCATTTCATCCAAAATACGATTTCGTGTTGCAACGGTTGGTGAATCCTCAAGCGAATTTCGCGCATTTTTGGCCATCTTGTCGCGCATAAATTGCATTCTTTCTTTATCGCCGGCTTTACCTTGCAATAAAGCATCGGCGAGCATTTTATTTTGCGCATCAGCGGTCATTTTATTGATGGCATCACGATTGATGAAATTCTTATCAAAGAAGTTGATTGATTGGAACGGATTGCCCTGATTCCAGAAACTGACACCTCTTTCTTCACGATCAGCTTTGCGCAGGAAGCTGCTGGCCATTTGTTTTGGATTATTATGTCTGTCGCGAATAAGACCATGGAAGAATTTGCTAATTTTCCAGTCACCACGATGTTCAAATTCTTTATCATGCAAATGTCTGAGATAACGGTTTTTCGCATCTTCATTTCCAGCCATGAGTCGGGCGGCACGAGACGAGCTCAATTCTGCTTTTTCTTTCGCCAGATTGTTAATGCCTTTTGAATTGTCGAAATAATTTTGCACCACGTCTCTCGCACCATCATAAAGATTTTTGTCGGCCCATTCCAAAGCTTTGGCTCTGATGGCATCTTGCGCGTCTTTGCCAAATTTGAGATCATTTGGCGCCATATTTTTCTGTCTTTTTGCTTCCTCTTTAATGAAATTTTTTAGAGGATCTTTGACCAATAATTTGTCAAATCTTGCAGCAATATTATGGTTATCAACACCAAGTAAGCCCATTTTGTTTGGCTCTTTATATCTCAGAATTTCCAACTCTTTACGAGCGGTATCGCGGATGAAAGCGTCACGTTCTTTGCCGGTTCTGCCGCCAGCTGCTGCCTGCGCTTTTTTGATCGCACCATCAATTACGGCATCGCGCCATAAAGTGCGAGGGCTGATGCGAACTGGAATTTTATCGGTAATGCCGTTAGCAAAATCAGCAAGACCAGCGCGGCGCGCCGCCAATGTAGCACCGCGCACACCATAACGCGCAGCAGTAGCGGCAACTGATCCAAGCGCCCCTGCCCCGCCTTTGGCAAGATCAAAGCCTGCTCCTAAAGCTTTGCCGGCCATGTCAAATCCGCCGCCAGAAGAAGCGACACCGGCAACTGAAACGATTGAGCCGGTGACAGATGGCACTTTCTGGATGATGAGATAGCAAATAAAGATCAAGCCGCCGGTTGCGATAAATTTCGACATCCAGGTGACGAATGAGCGGTCAATATCCGAAATCAAAATCGTCATGGTGAAAAAGCCCAGGCTTTTGGTTTCGCCGCAAACGCGGTAATAAAGTAAGTCGGTGAAATTTTTGTCGAGAATGGTGAGGAACATATAAAGCACGAGGAAGATCACGATGATCTCAAGCGCCCTAGAGCCCAGGAAGGATAGCCAATTCTTAAACATGCCCGCTGTTTTGGAGAATAGCGTAAATACCATAAATATTGGGCCAAGCGACAAGACAAAAATGATCTTGATCAAATTCACGATATACATCGAAGCCACATAAAGCATGACGTAAATAAAGCTAAAGATCAGCACGTAAATTAGTGGAATATAAAGGAAGCCGAAAATGCTTTGAAAAAAGAGGCCAAATATTTTTTTAGTCACCGCTGATGACATCAAACTTTTAATAATGAGGTCAGGATAAGAAAAGCGCGTGGCCTGGCTGGCATCACGGACGCGATCCATCTGCGCGATTTTGATCATCGAAGTTTGCCCGATGTTGGAATCATACATATCCATGAGCGTGGCCACTATAAAATCCATACTGTCTTTGAAGAAGGCCACGACGATTTTATTGTAGAAATACCAACTTTGCGGGCTGATGAAAAATACGATGAGGCCGATCTTCAAAACGCGGTTCATTAATTCTTTTTTACTCATGATCTCGGCCACACCAAATAAATGCGCCGCACCAAAAAGCGCGATATAGAGTGCCAAAGACACCTGCACTACCAGCACAAAGCCAGAATCCTGAATGATGGCTTTATACATAAATTCGATGATGCTGCCATGACGCACGCCATTGTCATCCATTGGTCCAAGCAAAACATCTTCAACATTACCCACCAAAAATTCCAAAATTCCGGTATCAGATTTATTGCCAACACCGCGCAAAATGCGGACATTATATTGTCCGTAATTGTCGGAATAATAAGTATCCCACATGATGGTTTTTACTTCTTCATTGGGTTTGTGGTAAATATCATCGGAAGTATCCGTATCATCGCCCTGGTTATTATCACCATCATCTTTCATGAAAATGCGGCTATTGGCGCTGCGGAAAATATATTTAGTAGCGTCATTTCCGCTTGGATCAAGACAGCGGCCGTTGGAATCGCGCATCACATTACAGATCTCTTCTTCAGAAAATAAGTGATAAGCGCGAACCGGAACCGTGGCGCCGCGCCCGCCCCACAGCGCGATATATGCGCCCATGCCGCGGTCATATTTACAATTTGTCTGGTTATCGGCCAGCTTCAGGCTTTCATTTTTGTCCAAAATATTTAGCGGGAAATGATAAACGCCATAATCGGTTGCAAGGCCGTGCTGCTTGGTGCAACTACATTTTGTCGGATCTTCCTGATTTTGAGCTTGGGTGCAATCCACATTGAGAAACCTTCCATCAATGCCTTTTTCCGGTGTGGGAACTTGACCTTTATAGCAAATACAATTTGGAGTACTGTTGTTATAGCGTTTGGCGCAAGTATTGCAACGCGGCAAAGCATCGAGCGCGCCCTGGTTGGTGCCTTGCAGCGGAGTCCAGGAGCCACCGATTTGGATTAGAAACATATCGCCGTTGGACAAAAGATCAGTGCTGTGCCAATTGGCGCGCTGGCCGCCGCTCACCGCGTCGTAAGATCCGAAAACTCCATCATCAACCGGATTTGATTCAATTATCAGCGATTCAACATCAAATTCATCGGCCTCCACACAGCCGGTATCACAAGAAGCAACAGACAGCGCAAAAAATATCAGAGCTAAAATCTGGAATAATTTTTTGGCTGGATTCATGAAAATAATTATAGGTAGTGGTACCTGCGGCCGGACTTGAACCGGCATGAGCGTTTTATACTCCACGGATTTTAAGTCCGTTATGTCTACCATTCCATCACGCAGGCAAAGGTAATTATTTAGTGATTAATGGCAGCGCTTTGCAGATCCATTTAAACCCAAAGAAGCGCGGGAAAATAAAAACCAACTAAGATTTTGCAATCAAAAATTCCTGCAAAACTTTTTTAAATTTTTCCAATCCGACATTTTTTTGGACAACAGCTTCACCGATCTTTTTTAACAAGATAAAAGTGAGATTTTTATTCTCGTGCTTTTTGTCTTTAAAAAGATGGGAAACCAGATTTTCTTCATTCCAATTTTCACGCACTTGCGCCGGGCTTGTCACCAAAGCGCAATCTTTAAAATGTTTTAAAATGCGCACAAAATCTGCGGGCGAAATCATGCCGAAATCCTGCGACATTTTCGCCGCCATTATCATTCCAAGCGCTACAGCCTCACCATGCAAAAGCTCATTTGAATAATTGGTTTCGGTTTCAAAAATATGACCGAAAGTATGACCGAAATTTAGCAATGCACGAAGCCCCGATTCTTTTTCATCCGCACCAACAATTTCTGCTTTAAGCTGGCAGGAACGCGTGATGATTTTCACCATCACTTCTTCATCAAAGCGCAAAATTTTTTGATAATTTTCCTCTAAAAATTCGAAAAATTCTACATCGCCAATCAAACCATATTTCACCACTTCGCCGTAGCCCGCCTTGATTTCGCGCAGCGGCAAAGTTTCTAAAAAATTTAAATCGCAAATCACCATTTTTGGCTGATAAAAACTGCCGATTAAATTTTTTCCTGATTTGGAATTAATCGCCGTTTTGCCGCCAACTGAGCTGTCAACACAAGCCAGCAGCGTGGTTGGCACCTGTATAAAATCAATTCCGCGCAACAAAATTGAAGCAATAAATCCCGAAAGATCACCGATAACGCCACCGCCGAAAGCCACGATCAAAGCTTTGCGATCAACACCTTTAGCTAAAATTTCTTCGCAAGTTTTTTCTAAATATGAAAAAGATTTGGTCTGCTCTCCGGCATCAAGAATTATAGTTTCGCAATTTGGCAATATGGTTTGCAGCTTAGGCAAATGCAGCTTCGCAACATTTGTATCGGTGATAACAAAAATTTTGCTGTAATTTTTATGCGACAAAAATTCGCTTAAGTTATTTAGCGCATTTCTGCCAATAAAAATATCGTAACTTCTCTCCTGCAAATCGAGCGAGATTTTATTTTGCATTTTCGATTTCGTTAATTTTTTGAATTATTTTTTTGACCAAAAGATCATTATTGATTTCGCCGGTGTTAAATTTCAAGTCAGCCTGAGCATAAGTAGGATAACGCTTCGCAGCCAATTCTTCCAAAACTTCTCTTTTATTTTTCTGATTCAAAAGCGGGCGATTATTTTTGTGACCGATGCGCTTCAAAATTTCATCAATTGAAGCATGCAGCCAAATCGTCACTGCTTTTTGGCGCAAAACATTTCGCGTTTCTTCGTTCATATAAGCGCCGCCGCCAAGTGAGAGAACAGTTTCTTCATCACGATTCACGATTTCTGCAATTGTTTTTGCTTCAACTTCGCGAAAATATTTTTCACCATTTTGCGTAAAAATTTCGGCAATGCTTTTATGTTCGCGATCTTCAATTTCAGCGTCGCAATCGATGAAATAATATTTTAACTTTTCAGCTAGTTTAGCGCCAATGGTGGTTTTTCCAACTCCCATCAAACCTGTGATCGCAATAATTTTCGGCTTTCCTATTTTCATTTCTTGAAAAAAACTTTGGCACTTTCTAAATCAAACTCCTACTCCAAAAGAAATTATCAACAATTAACCAAAATTTATGTCAGACTTCAACAGAACTTCTTTTGCTTCTGCCGCAACAAGAACCACATATGATTCGGCACTGCGCGAATATATGCTTAAAGTTTATAATATGATGTCAATCGCTCTGGGAATTTCCGGCGCGGTTGCCTTCCTGGTTTCAAGCTCTCCGGCTTTAATGCAATTATTTTTCGGCACTCCGCTAGCCTGGGTTGTAATGTTAGCACCTCTTGGTTTTGTTTTCTTCTTCCAGTTTAAATTTAATTCAATGTCGGCAGCACAAGCACAAACTTATTTGTGGATTTATTCCGGCTTGCTTGGCCTTTCACTTGCGACAATCTTCGTGATTTACACCGGCGCTTCAGTAACTCGCGTGTTCCTAATCACCGCCGCAACCTTCGGCAGCATGAGCTTATATGGTTATACCACTAAAAAAGATCTTAGCGGTATGGGTTCATTTTTGATGATGGGCTTGATTGGTTTGATCATCGCATCACTCGTAAATATTTTCCTAAAAAGCTCTGCGCTTGATTTTGCTCTATCGCTGATTGGCACTTTCATCTTCATCGGCTTGACTGCTTATGATACGCAAAACATCAAACAAATTTATTACCAAGTTGGCGGTGATCGGGAAGCTCTGGGCAAAGCCGCAGTTATCGGCGCTTTGAGACTTTACATGGATTTCATCAACCTGTTCTTGATGCTCCTACGCTTCATGGGCGACCGCAGAGATTAATCTGAGTTTGAAATTAATTTCAAAAGGGCGGCGGATTTAAAAAATCCCCGCCCTTTTTTTATGCCAATTGCGACTTAGATTTGTTTTGTCATTCCCGCAGGTGAGAATCCAGAACTATAAACTCAGAATTTTTTTCTGTGTTTGGGTAGGATTTACAAACTCCACCCAAGCACTGTAGACTAGGCGGGACGATACTAATAATATTCAGGGCCGCAAAAACTCATAATTTTATGAAAAACAAAAACTTCATCTGCGCCATTATTTTATTGCTGATTTCCTCCTGCGCTTCCACCCCCACAAAAAGAGAATTCATCGTAAAAGTTGACGCAATTTCCTCAAACGAAACCCCCGGCAAATCCTACATAATCCTACCCGCAAGCCGCTTAGTAAAAACCGGTGATCTCCAATTTAAAGAATATCAACTCCAGGTAGAAAAAATTCTTAAAAATAACAGCTTGCATCCTGCAAAATCAAAACGTGATGCCCAAATCGTAATTTTTCTTTATTACTCCAACATTCCCGAAGAACGCTCTTACAGCTATTCAACGCCAATCTACAGCTCGGGCGGCTTCAGCGGCTTCTACCCTTACGGCTCTTACATAGGCGGCGGTCCTTATAATTTTTATTCGATGGGCGGTTATTATAATCCAAGCTATATCAGCAGCTATTCAACCGAAGTCGGTACTTATGTTCATTACACCAAAAGCCTGATTTTAAGCGCCGTAAAAAATACCAAAAAACTTGATGAAGAAGTGTGGCGCGTCACTGCAGAGAGCGGCAGCGGTACTGATGATCTGCGCGAAATTTTTCCGATTCTGGCAATTGCAGCGCAGGATTACGTGGGAAAAAATTCTGATAAAAAAGTGACGGTAAAAATTGCAGAAGATGATGCGCGGATCAATGAAATCAAGGCTTCAAGCCGAAAATAAAAAAACTCGTCATCCTCGAATGCAAAAACATTCAAGGATGACGGTATGTATTAAGAAATTTTTATCTCAGTTGTTTTAGCACTGCTTTTGGCAGTTTTTTGCAAATCAATATGCAAAACACCATCCTGCATTTCGGCTTTAATATTTTCGCGATCAACATTTTCCGGAAGCTGGAAACTTCTGTAAAATGTGCCGCTGAAGCGCTCAACGCGGTGATAATTTTTTTTGTCTTCCTTATTTTCTTCTTTGCGCTGCGCACGAATTGAAAGAGTGTTGTTCTCATCGCATTGCAGTTTGATGTCTTCTTTCTTTAGGCCAGCCAATTCCGCTTCGATGTGATAAGATTTTTCATCTTCGGAAATATTGACGCGCGGCGCAAAAGTTTTGCCCATGCCGGAATTCATTGAAGGCGTTACGCCGTCAAAAAAATCGCTAAACAAATTGTCGATCTGCCTTTGCAGTGAGCGCATCGGCAGTAGGGAATTATTGTGGTCTCTCTTGATTAAATTATACATAAAAACCTCCATAATTAGTTAATAACTATAAGGCATCTAAGAAAAAGCGCCGCGCTTTCAAGAGTGCTATTTTGAAGATTTTTTCTTCGCCAGTTTCACAACCACTCTGCCCTCTTCTTTGCTGATGTTGGGCGATTTTTTGTAGTCATATTCCGGCAAAGAAAATGAGTAAAAAAAGTTCGAGCTGGAATAATTTTCCGCATCTTTTTTATTTTTTTTGGCACCGGAAAAAACCAGCATATTATCTTTTATTTCTGCAGAAACCTCGTCTTTACTGAATCCAGAGAAGGTCAATTCATAGACAAAATTTTCTTCATCATCATTTCGCGTAACAAAACTTTGCGCCGAATTTTTCGCCGCAGTTTCCTTAAACGCCTTATTCAACGCCTTACGATGCTTCTCCATAATTTGATTCATGCTCTTTTCCATCTCTTCTGCTTCCTTAAAATATTCATCCATGACAGTTTTTTCCTTGGCATTGGCAACATGCTGATAAAGCAAGGTTCCACCTACTCCCAGGGCGATAAAGAAAATTGAGCAAAGAATTTTTGAACAAGGTCTTTGACAGTTATTTTGATTTTCTTTCATAGGTTAAAAATGGTTAAGATTGATAAAAATTCGGGGGAAATTTCAGCTAGGAATTTTGCGACTTCTTTCAAGAGCCAGGCAGATAAGTTGAAAACCCGTTACAATTTCTTGATTTTCAAAAATCGATTCCTAGCGTGCCCCGTCCTTTCAAAACTTCCTTCATGTAAGTTTCAAATTACATTCCCCGGTAGCTCAGAGGTAGAGCAGTTGGCTGTTAACCAATTGGTCGGAGGTTCGAATCCTTCCCGGGGAGCCATATCAAACTTTTCAAGTTTCTAACTTTCTCCATTTTCAGTTTTTGATACCCCTTGGAACCAGTGATTTCAAGCCTTCTTAAAATTCTATACCACTTGTTTCGGAGATTTTAGCCAAGTGGGTAGTTGGTTAAATTTGATGCTCACACGCTTTAAAATAAAAATTTTCTTAGCCTTTTTGTAGAAAAATATCTCGTAAAGCGTTGATTTTACTGCGCTCATCAAAGCCAAGTGGTGCTGGAGATTTGGAGATATAGCTCATTAAGCCTTGATTTATCTATATCTAAACATCTAAAGCACTTCTACTTTTTGCAGTTTTTTAGCAAGTTAAAACGATATAATTTTGCAAAAAATACCTTCAGCAACTCTATCCAATAGTGAATCCACAACTTTTTTATCGAACTTTTTTGACCGCCTGAGCGTTTTGCTGTTTCGAACTTTTGTATATTTTTAACAGTGAAGTGGTTTTTAAACTAATTTAACAAAGTAACAGGATCAATTTAAAAGCTCGGAAACTACCAAGTAGCGGTAATATCAGAAAATAACTCGTTATCTTTTAATAGATCAGAGTGGATCACTTTATCTGAACCGAATCCGTGTTCCTTAGATAAGCTCATTACGTCTTCTATAAATCCAGATTCTGAAAGCGGAGAAATATAAATTTGATTTATTAAAATGTGCGGACTCACTTCAACCATCACTGGCTGAAAATCATGACTTTTCATTGATACAATATCTCCAAAATTTGGCACTATAAAAAGTCGCAATTCCTTTTCATGACTATAAGAAAGTCTTTTAATTAATGGAATGATATGACCATCAACCAAACAATCCTTTGGTAAAAGATTTTCATCATAAAAATCCATGTACTTAACCATTCCAAATCTAACTAGAATATCCTGATCACAACTTGACATAGAGTTCTTTAAAGAATTAACGGTAGTTTTTATCGCAACCCCTTTTCCTTCTTTTGAATAAAGTTTCCACATAGCCTCCGACTCATAACTGCTTGCATGCCAACAATTTACCAAAATTCCTTTACCAATAGTTTTGTGAGCAATTTTTGCATCTTGTTTGAGTTTATCTATTTCAGAATCAAAATTTATAGGAAGTTTTACACCCTGTGATTTGGCCATTAACTCAACTTGCCTCATTACTTCTTTTAACCTCTCAACCTCTTTTCCAAAAATTGATGAAATAGCCTTAGTAGAAACTAGAGGGGAATATCCCTCAAATGGATCTGATTCAATGTACCTAGCAAGCGGACAGAAAAAAATAGATTTTCTTTCTAATAAACTTTTTAACTTATCAAAAGTGATATAACGCCATAAAACAAAATCTTCTGTCACACTTTTTCCTATCTCAACCTTAGCCATAACTATTTTTTTATATTTGCTAAAGCAATCAGGTTAAATAACTCAGAAAAAACCTTTTTCATTTCTTCATCATCAACCTTGTTTAATATCTTTCCAAAATCTTGATCTTTAAAGGCTGAAGCTTCTTTTCCAAATTGTGCTTTGAATTCTGTTTTACAGTAATTTCTAAAAATTTTTAGATTCTTGAAATCAGAAGGTTTTTTAGGGTTTTTGCCTGCAAAATTTAACAACAAATACTCAGAGTTATATTCTATGAATTGCACAACATCTTTGCCTTTTTTTATGGCATCCGCTATTTTTTTAGAATCATCGAGATCTTTATCTAAAATAAAAAACCGCTTTTGATCCTTATATTGCTCTTTGATAAGTTGATATTTGCTCCTGAAAGACTTGATGTGTGAGGCGCCATTTAATTTGCCATTAGATATACCAGCACTTGGGATTTGCACCTTATCACTAAACTTGATATTGGAGTCATCAAATAGATCTTTGAATCTATTTTTTAGATATCCAAAAAGATTATACTCTGTAGTTCCTTCACTCACCAATAAATGATATACCTGAAATTTCTTCTTCTTATGATTCATAAACTACAAAAGGTTATTTATGACTCTATTGAAGTCGATAGTATCGGGAACGCCTCCGAGTGAGCCTAAACGATAGATTCTTTTTATATTATCTCGCTCTTTTACATCAAAATCTGAAACTTTGGTTGCAACTATATTACCTTTCTTTTTTTCCAAGATGTGTGCTTGATCGTTTTGAAGTAAATCAAAAGTTTCGTGATTATGTGACGAGAAGAAAATTTGGGCGTTGTTTTTGTTTATGTCTTTATCTTTAAAAAGATTAAGAATCGCCATTTCCATATCGGAATGGTAGTATTTGCTAGTTTCGTCATACACAACAATGCCACCATTTTTTATGATTCTCAGAATTTCACTAATGTAAGATATAATTTCTCTAGTTCCGGCAGACATCTCTGGCACAGGAAGTTCTTTGTAAAAATCATTATATTTAGCCTCAAATCTAAAAGAATTATTGTCCTTTTTTTCTATAACTAGCTCATCAAAAGAAGGCTCAAAATATTTCACCACAGAATTAACCTTACTAATCTTTTCTTGTTGACCTGCCTGCGTATCGTTTAAATAACTAAGCGCAAAAGCAAATAATCCACTTATATTATTTTGTCCCATTTGAACAGATCTTTTGTCGGTTATAAAACAAATCTTAGTTTGTATTTGTTTAAGTTCAGAAATTCCGATTTCTTGTTTAATATTTCCAAAAACAGAAAGATCAGAACTATCATCTAAAACAACGGAAAGGAATGATGATTGCGATGGGGCTACGATATTTTGAGAAATAGATGCTAATTTCTTCTTTATACTATTTTCGAATGAAACTTTGTGATCTTTTCTGCTAAAAATATTTTTACTATTTTTATCCAAAACTTCTTCAGAAATTTCTCGACCTTCATTTGTAAGAGAAACGAAGTATCTATACTTATTTTCATCAATGATAAAATCCATTTCCAACTCGATTGGTTTTGATTTCATATCTTTGCTAAAGTTAGGAAGAGCCATCACAACATCCTGCTTTATCTTCACTCCATTAACAACAACAAATTCCTGATTCTTTGCTAAAATAATTCTAATGATGGTATCAATCACATGTAATATTGTACTCTTACCAGAAGCATTGGCTCCATAAAAACCAGAAATCAAAGATACTCTTTCTTTTCCAAAATTTGCGTAACCAATTTTATCTTTTTTCCCACCTTCGGTAAAAAAAACTTCTACAGGATCTTTGATTCCATAAAAGTTACTTGCTTTGATTCTTGTTATTAACATAGCTTAATGATTAAAAAAGACATTATATTGTAATAATAAGTGATAAATCTAGTTTCTACAATTATATTGTCAATACTTTTGACAAAAAAATGTCATTTTTGTATCAATGCCAAAGCATTATTACGAAAACCAATAGATGCTTCAGAAAGCAATTTCTGAATAAGACGGAGAAAGTTAGTAAAAAGTATCATCCGCTTTCACGGTCGAAAAATCTCGAAATAACCGACCAAATCCTCAATGCTTATCAATCAACGCTCCAGACCACTTGGAGAAAAGTTAGAAAAGGACACCCGCGGGGAGCCATAATAAAAAAGGCCTGACGCTAAAAGCGTCGGGCCTTTTTTATTACGTCCCCCCGGGAAGGATCACCCCGAATCACCGACTGAGGTTCGACAAATGACGGAAGAAAACAGCTTAACGCTGTTTTCTGAGTAATTTGGACGCGAAAGCGCAGCGTTAGCGCCCCGAAGGGGTGAAGAAAACGCCCTAGCGTTTTCTGAATCACAATAAGCTTAATTTTTCTTAGTGAAGCGCAGCTGAACTTAGAAAAATCTTGCGTTTGCAAGCGCGAATGCGCGCCATCCTTCCCCAACAAAATCTCACTTACGCATCGCGTAAGTGACTTCTTAGAAGGTCTAAATTAGTATGCTGTCCCCCAAATTTATGAATAGTCGTGAATCAACATTTAAAATTGGGTCAAACACCCCGAGTTCTTTGAGTTTGGATTTTTCGATTTGGAGCTGATCTGAGAAGTATTTTGGTTTGTTGGTTTTCATTACATCTTTACGAATTTTTTATCCTCTCAAAAAACCAAGCTCAAAAACTTGCGGTCGTAATTTTTCAGACAAAATCTCGTAGCACTTTTTAAATTCATCAAAACTAACGGGAATAAAATCACCGCTAGAATTGCGAGCCTCAAGAGCTTTTCTCACTTGATACCAGCCAACATCTGGACGATTTAATTTTAACTCATCGCGAACTTGATAAACATCGGTTGCCAAGAAATAAGATTTCCATAATTGACGACCAGCATCAAGCACTGCTTTTGCCTCAAATGAGAGTTCTTTGTCTGCTAAATATTGCACCATGAAATCAGATTCGAAGCGCTCTGGTGAGCCAACTTCGCTTTCGGTGAAAGGAATGAAGTGATTGACGATTGACCATTTTTTGTTGTTCCATTCAAGATCGTTGGCGCTAGCGGTTAAGTTGCTGCCGTTGAAGAGCATCCAAATTAGGCAATCATTTTTGAATTCGTCAGAAAGTGGTTGTGTTGGTTGTAAAAATTGATCGCGATCGTTGAGCCAAGTTGGTTTGATAACGCGACGCACAGAGAAAATTATTGCGGCTTGCCAGAGGTTCTGAGGAGTAACGAAGTAGCCGCCAGCATGACCAATTGAATGAACTGATGAAAATATAGCCGTCATTGTACCAGCGTTTTGCAGATCATTTCCATTACAAAAAAAGTGGGCAATAGCATTATCTGCCCATTTGGTATTTCTAATATGATTTACCTTTGTAATAGGTGTGACAGCATTAATCAGCGGAATTGCATCTATATCACTCTTTTTAATTCTTGCCATCCATTCACTCAAAAACATTGCATTAGGCAAGTTGTAGAATTGTTTTTCCCCAATCGCTTGCGCTTTCTTATCCAATACCTCAGCACTAATTTCTGTAATTAGCGTTTTTGTTTTGGCAATTTGATTGGTTTTCCATACTAAAAACCCAATCGGAAAATTTCCTTTTAATCCATCAAAGGTCTTACTGTGTACAATAAAACCTCCCAGATACTCGGCACTCCAAGTCTGTCTAAATTTTTCGAAATTTGGTGCGTTGACGTATTTCAATTTGCTGAACATTGCAATTGTTGCGGTGGGTATTTCTTTTGCGATTCGCGCCATAAACTGCACAAATAATTCACGTGCCGCATAACCATAATCCTCATTTTTCATCAACGAGCCAATTTTGGTTGCGGCTACATCTGTTTTTCCTTCATTGCCCTGAGAATTTCCTGCCTCCGCATAAGGCGGATTAATCAACACCAAAATCTTTTTCCCTTCCGCAATTGCTTGGCGCAATTCAAGCGGAACTTTGTTGGTTAAATTATAGTCAATTTTTCCATCATCAGTAATATCATCATTCAAATAATCATATTGAAAACGCTGCGCCGCAACGCAGGTTTTTGTAGCCTTCATCACATCAATATCGGCCTGATCCAAAGTGCTCATAAAAATTTTGCGGTGATTGGAATGTTTAACTTCCAAATTTCCCACACCACAACACATGTCCCAAACGATGTAATCTTTTTGCCAATTTTTGCCGAGTGTTTCGCTGAGTTTGTCGTAGGCTTTATCAACCACCGCAAGCGGTGTGTAATAAGCACCTTTGAAGCTGCGTTCATCAAGAGGAATTAAGCTGTCGCGACGCTCAAGCAGATAATCGCGATATTCTTGTTTTGGCGGTTTGTGATAAATTGCCCAGAATTGGCGATAACCCTCTTTATTACTTAGCTCATAGTTTTTTCCATCAAGATTAAAAACTGGTGCATTGTCTTTGTGTAGCAAGGCAGCGGGAAGATTAGCGTGTGTTGAGGCAATTCCGTCATGCATAATGTCAGCAAAAAACAGTAGTGCATATTTTTCTTCCGCAACGCCAACAATTTCACGCCCGATCATCTCTACCCATTTATCAAAAACTTGCTTAAGATTGTCTGGTGTGATCTGTGCACGAATTATTTCGCCAGATTTGATAGCTGATTTTACTGCAGCGATAAATTCTTCTTCATGAGTGGAAATTTTAAATGAAACAAAGTGAGTTCCAATGTATGATGAAACCTCGTCCAAAGCTTCTTTGGGAAATTGAGTAGCTGACTTTCCCCATTTAATTGTTTTCTTCTTTAGCAATGGAAGAACATCGCATGTTTTCATCAAAGCAGCCTTTTCGGTGTCAATCACTGCTAGAAATGGTGGTAATTTCTCACCTTTATCAAGGTCAGCCTGAACATAATGCAAAAGCTGAGTGAACATTGCATAGGTTGAAGTGTCGCCTTTTTTCTTAGCTTCAAACCAAATCTCATCTGTGCGAATATCAACTAGATCTTTGCGATATTTTTTTAAGCCTAAAGCTTCGATGTAAATGTCTTTAACATCTTCTTCACTTTGTGCTAGTTTAAGCTTCTGATATAGAGTAACTGCTGCTGTCATTTTCTTTAAATTTATATTCAAAAATTATTCAACCAACCTGCGCCATTTCTTCTCCAAAAAATAACCACGATTTTTCTTCGCTTCTGAACTTGCTTCAACAAAACCCATTTCAAGCCATTTGTTACAGATATTGTTAGCGGCTCTGATACTCAGGCCAAAAAGCAGAGCCACATCTTTGGTAGTGATGATTTTTTGTTTTAAAAATAAATCTAAAGCGCGTTTTTGTCTTTCATCTAAGTGATAAAGTAGCTCTGATTTATCTATTGATGCCTCTTTGTTTTGAAGACTAGCAACAATATTTTTTCTCACACTTTCAAAAGATTTTGCCATGCCGGTGCAAAAATATTCAATGAAGCTGGTGATGTCACTCTCAGCTCTTCCCATGTAATAATTATGATGATTGCCGATGCTTAATGCTTGGTAGTAGGCACCTAAATCTTTGGCGTAATATTCTTCTAAGCAGTAAATACCTTTTAAACCGTAGCCGCTGAGGTGGAGGATAAGGGTTGTAAGAAGTCGAGCGGTTCTACCGTTGCCGTCGTAGTAAGGGTGGATGGTAGCGAATTGGTAGTGAGCAATTGCGGCAATGATTGGAAGTGGCAGGTCTTTTTTTGCCAATTCTTTATTGATCCAATTTGTCATTTGCAGCATCAAAGAGGATACATCTTTCGCTTCTGGCGGCATGTAAAATATTGCGCCGCTTCTACTGTCTCGAATAACATTTTGACCATCGCGATATTTAGTTGGTTTGGCTTTTGGATTTCCAGAACTCATCACAATTGCGTGAATAGTTTGGATAATTTTTTCGTTTAGAAGTGGATTTTTATCGGCGATTTGATGAACAAATTCTAGTGCGGCGTAATATCCTAACACTTCTTTTTCGTCTCGTTGCTTCGGCTTTATTTTTTTTCGACCAATTACCTTACTAATTTCTTTCTCATTCAACTTATTGCCTTCAATCATCGTTGAATAATGCGTCGTGATCAGCTTTGCACTTTCTAGAAGCGACGCTAAAATCTTTGGGGTAATTGGAAGACTATTAACCACCTCTTTATTCGCCTCAATGGTCATCAGACTTTTTGAGATGGTTGCTGTAATTTGGAATTTCGGCACGAATATCATTTGATTCGTTCTTAAATTTGTTGGTAGAATTGATACTAACAAACTGCGAATAAAATTCTATTAAATTTTAACTATTTTACAGCAAATCAATGGAAATCGAGAAATTTGTAAAAGGGGAATGGATTACTCAAACACCCCAGCTTTCTTAAAATTCTGATAAATAAATTCACCAGCTTCTTGATTTCCTTTGATATCCCAATGCGAATCATGTTTCCAATGGCTTGGATTTTTGTAATCAGTTGAGAGATCATAAAAATACATGCCTTGATGGCTGGCAAAAAATTTTTTCAAATTATCTATTCGTGGATTTTGTAAGGTTCCGGACAGATCAATGAATAAAAATTTTGCGCCAATTGATCTTGAATAAAGAGCGAAATCTTTGATGTTTTTTAAATGCTGTTCAAGCGCTTGGTTGTACCATTCCCGATCGGTATAATTGAAATAACTGGCTAGGCAAATGCCATAATAATTAGTGATAAAATCCGGCATATCACTTCTGGCAGTGGGATTTTTATGCGAGAGAAATTCTTCAAACTTATTTTTGATTTGAGTGCTGGCGCTTAGAAAAATGCGATAAGTCACCAAGCTATATTTGAAACTCATATATTTTTTCTTGCGCTCTTCTTGCTCTTCTTGGCTATAAAAAAATCTTTCGCCGGTAATAAAATTCGCTCCTTTATTTTTGCTAACTAAAGTTCCATCACCAATTACAGTTCTTCCCGGAAAAAAGAAATCATCATTAAAGTCATTTGCAGTGTAGAGAACGATTACATATTTAGGATTTTTGCCGATTGCTTTTATGACACGTTTGGCTTTTTTCATTTCCTGCAACGTGCCGTGACCAGTGATGCCACATTTCATCATAAAAATTCCACTTTTCTTTTCGAGATAACTTGTCCACTTATCATCTAGCGGCGAATAGCCCCAAGTGAAACTATCACCAACAATTAATCCGTAATTATTCGGAACTTTTCTTTCGTAATCAAAGCAACCATAAGAATTGGAAAACACCTCATAAGGATGGTCGGGAAGATTGTGAATAGCGCCTTTGCGATTCTGGCGAATATCATAACCCATTTCATCATCAGCAATAAAATATTGCGCCGGATATTTATAGCTTAAGCCGATATTTTTATAAGGAGTGAAGCGCAAAATTATTTCTGCGATAATCAATGTGATGATTATGGTTAGAAGCGTTAGCAACAAACCAACAAAAAAATTTTGGTTTTTAATTAACAAAGACTTCACTTCCAATTTCCTGTTTTAACTTTGAGCGCAAAATTGCGGCGTAATCTTTATATTCTTTTTCTTTGTAAGTTCTGCCAAAATTTGACTGATGAATTCTACGATTTACTGAAACGAAATTTAGTTTTTTTATTAGCAAATTATTCTGATTCATTTTGCTCGTCCAATCAATGATTTCGCCAGCTCTCACACTCTCATCTAATAAACCAATTATATCAAAAACTTCTTTTTTTATCAAAATCGCGCCGGAAAATATGCCGAAATAAGCTTCTGATCTTAAAGCAATTTTTCTTCTTTCTGCTTCAGATAATTCGGGAGAGAAAAAATCTTTTATTTGAGCGGTTACCGCAAAAATTTTTTCATTTTCTTGAAGTTCTTTCAGACTTTGCGACAAAGCATTCTGATTCATCACATCATCGTGATCGTGAAACATTATATATTTTCCTTTAGCAATTTTTAGTGCGGTATTTTTTGAAGAAACCTGTCCTTTATTGGTTTCGTGCCTTATCACAATACAACCAAAATTTTTAGCAATTTGTGAAGTTTCATCATCGGAAGCATCATCAACCACGATAATTTCCATATCAACATTTTGCGCTTTTATACCGCGCAAAGCTTCAGCCAAATAATTCGCACCGTTTTTCACCGGTATGATGATTGAAACTAAATGATTATTCATAAAAATTATTATTTTTAATTCGAGCGCGCAAACTAGATGCCATTAGTTCCATACGCGATTTACAATTTATCAAATTATCTTCTAAACCAGCGATGTCATTATTTTCTAAAAGACTAAATAAATGCGGCGCGGTTTTTGAGAAGGTAATTTTTAAACCAGTCTTATCCTGACATTTTTCAAAAAGATTGATGATGATTTTGGCGCAAATTTCTTTCATTTTTTTCTCTTCATTTTTTAGCGCCAAATAAAAACAGCCCATAATGAAATGATGACAAACAAAATTATAAACCACACTGCTCGTTGGCCGGCTTGAATTCAAACTATCAATAATCTTTTCATAAACATCTAAAGCCGATTTTATTTTTTCTTCAGAAAGCATTTTTGAATCACCACTATCTTCGCGCCGATGATAATGATAATGAACGCCGTCAATTGGATGTAAATTTTGTGCCGCCATTACCGCCCTGCTTAAAAATAATAAATCTCCACCCAAAGAATGATCGGTTGAAAAGGAGATATTATTTTCTTTGATCATTGATCTTTTGAAAATTGCCGTCCACCAATAGGCTGTGAAAAGCCATTTATCAGAACCTGGCGCGATTTGCGGCGCAAGATATTTTCTGCCATTATAAGCAATTTCTATAGCGCGAGCTTTTGCGATGTCGGAATTATTTTCTTTTGCTGCCTCATATAATTTTTCAAAAAAATTCAGATCAATCTCATCATCATTATCAACAAAACCTAAATATTCTCCTTGAGCTAGAGCTAAGCCAGAATTACGCGCAGCCGATTCTCCTTGGTTTTTTTGATGGCGAAAAATAATCAGGTTTGGGAATTTTTTTGAATATTCTTCAAGAATTGTCGCGCTTCCATCGGTAGAAAAATCATCAACGCAAATGATTTCAATTTCTTTTAAAGTTTGATTGCAAACGCTTTCCAAACATCTTTTTAGATAAGGTTGCGCATTATAAACCGGAATTATTACCGAAACTTTAGGATGATTTGAGGTCATATTTTACCTTGCTTCGAAGCTGCTTGATAATTTCTGATTTTCGATTTTTCTTTTTTTGTAAAAAATGATAAGTCGAACATTCTTCGCCAAATTTGCAGCGGCTAAAAAGCAGAAATAAACCGCTGACAGCTTTTGCATTTATCTGATCAGTCACATCAATTCTATTGCACCAACATAAAACTTGTTCGAGCAAAAAATTAAAAACTATTATGTAATGAGTTTTGTCACTGCATTTTTGATCAAGCAAATCAAGCACTCTTGCCGTCCCGGCAATTAAAGATTCAATGTGATTTAGGCCGATTTCTTTTCGCGAAGCTGAGTTTGGATTGTTAACATAATAATAAAAAACATCGTCGATCACTTCCAATTTCTTATAAAAAAGCGCAGCATTAATTGTGAAAAACGGATCTTCAAAATGGATTAATCCTTCCAAAAATTTTATCGAATTTTCTTTGATTAAAGAAGTTCTAAAAATTGCCGAAGTGAAAGCAAAACAGAAATTGGCTTTGTGCTGCTTAACAATTTCGTTGATGTCAATCCAAGCGTCGTTGGTGATGGAATTAGTCTTTGGACAGAAAATTCTGATATTGCCTTTAACTGTGTCAGCATTGGTTTCTACAGCTTTTTTATAAAGTTTTTCGTAGAAATTTTGCTCGATAAAATCATCCGAATCAACGAAGCCCAAATATTCGCCAGTCGCATTTTCTATTCCAATATTTCTGGCAAAAGCTGCGCCTTTATTTTGGAGTAAATTAATTAATTTTATGCGCGGATCTTTTTTGGCAGATTCCTGCAAAATCAAAAAACTTTTATCAGTGGAGAAATCATTAACGCAGATAATTTCAAGCTCACGCAAAGTTTGGCTGCAAACGCTTTCAAGGCATTGTGCCAGATGCACTTCTGAATTATGAACAGGAATTATGACGGAAACTTTTTGCATTATTCCATTTTTGATTCGCGTCTTGCGACATCTTCCAAATCTAAATTGAGCGCGTCTCTTTCTGGGCTCCAACCGATTTCTTCTTTCACCTCATGAATTGGATCGGCGAGCAATAATTCTTGCGCGTCGTTATATTCGCTGACTTGCAGCATGAAATTATCACTAAGCGCAATCTCTTGATTGATTTGTACTTTTATTGCAGAAATTTCTTCACTTGGAATTATCAAATTTTTTTCAACTAAAGCGTTAATGAAGTTATTAAATCTAGCTTCAATATCATTAGGAATACCTGGAATTGCTTTTAACTCATCTAAAATTTTCTCGCAGGAAGCGCCGTTAAGTAGAGTTTCAAATATCGAAGTTCCTAAACCATTCATACCATAATAAATTCCGGTTTCGCTATTGATGATAATCGCCACGCCATCATTTATATCGGCAAACATTTTTTCTTCATTTAGTCGGTATGTCGTCATATTAGTTTAGTTAAATTTGCCTACAGAATTGCCTTAAGCATTCAACATTGGCATTGATGTCAGAACAAAGATTTATCTGATAAAAATCAAAATCTTTGATGAATGATATAAGTTTCTGAATCGTTTTAATATCGTGTTTATCTTCCATTTGGTTAATAGTGGAATGCACTAGTTGCGTGATTGCACGACCTTTTTTACAAGGAATAATACTTGGTTTTTCATCATTAACAATTTGAGGAAAAACACAGATTTTTATCGGATATTTTTCGCGAAAATTTTCATGATAAGCGCGAATATCAATCACATATTTATCGCGGCGCGCATTGTTGGAAACGAACTTTCCGTTTAAATCTTCGTAAAGTTCATTATACATTTTTGGCGATAAAGTGATGATAGAATAAATCGGATGCGCAAAAAGCTCATCGCCTTCTTTTTCCAAAACCAAATAATCATCGGAAACATATTCAAAACCTTGCATCATCGATAAAACTGCAAGCGTAGATTTTCCTCTTTGGCCACGCGCGCAAAATAACATTCCTTTTTGATTGAGCCCAACAACAGCTCCATGAGCAAGATTTGAATTTGGAGTTTTTAAAATCTTATTAAAAATTTGCACAAAAACATGCCCTTGTTTGATGAATTCTTCGGGGTGTAAATCTTTAACAGCATAATAATAAATATTATTTTTTTGATCAAAAGCCGTGAAGATTCCGCTGTTTGCAAGGCTTCTGATGATTGGATTATGCTTGGAATAATTGAAGTCAAAAACCTCAAAATTATTAATAATTCCGCCTGTCGAATTTATTTTTATGTGAAGATTTTCGTCAGAAACTTCAAAGCCAATATTTTTCGTTTTATACACCAATTGCTCTAAACGAATGCGCGATTTGATGTGATGATCGATAAATTTTCCCAAAAAATTTTCGATTTCATTCTCATTCCATACAACAATTGTCGCATCATAATTCGGCGCTGAATCTTTGAGCGTATAGGATAATTGCTTTTCAATTAAAGGAGGGAAATTTTTGGAACAGCATAAAAGCCTAACATTTTTTGAGCCGAGTTTTACAAATTTTTCCCAGAGAAAATCACGATTATTTCGAGTCAAAAAATCTATTTTCTGGAAATAAGAAACTAGTCGTGGATGCTGAGGAATCGAGGTCATTTTAGATTTTCTTTCCGCTTTTAAAAAGCAAAAAAATTCCAATCAAAAAATCACTCTTACGAATTATTCTTTTTAGGAAAAAATATTGTGGTTTTTTGACTAAATAATTTTTGAATTTTCTGCGACCTTTTAACGCATTTTTTAAGCTAAGTTTTTTTCCCTCTTTTTGAAAATCGTTAAAATAGAAATGGTGAAAAATTATTTTCTGGCAATAACGATTAAATTTTTTTTTGATTAAATTATTGTTAATCAGCGCTTCCGGCAACATTTCGGGAATTATTTTATTAATGAATTTTATCGCCAAAAGCGCCTGAGCGTAAGTGTTTGTTTTTATGATATTTTGCAGAACCAAATTCCAGTTAAAGTCCGGCTTGCTTTGAGTTAAAAAATTGAAATCAAACAAAGAATATAAAATTCCCTGAAGGCTGGTTTTATTATTCAAGTTTCGCGCCAGATTGATCATTCCTAAAAATAATAAATCTTCGAAGCATGGAACAAAGGCTTGCGCGGCAAGCACTTTTTCTTTTTTGGCGCGCATAAATAAATCCTTTAAAAAACTTTTATCATAATCAGTTTCAAAATCGATGTAGTAATGAAGATCAACGGTTCCTTCTTTTGAATTTGGCAAATGAAAATCAATTGAATTTCCATTGGGAATTTCTTCTTCGTAACCTAATTTTTTGCAGATTTCACGCGCCTTGGCGAACTCATTTTCATCGGGAATTAAAATATCAATATCACCCATAGCGCGCGACAGTTCAGGACGAATATGTTTCATCGCGCCGCCTTTTAAAATCATGGGGAAAATATTTTCCGCATTTAAAGCACGAACCATTTTTGTGTAATGGGAAATAAGTTTTAGATTGTGAAAACGGTGATATTTCAACAAGCCTTCCAATCGCGGCTTTTCATATGTTGAAAATTGCAACTGCGGATTGGTTTTCATGACATAAGAAAGCAACATGGACTTTCTTTCACCAAATTTTTCAATATCCCAATTCTTTAGGAAATCATCCAACTGCGTTTGCGTAATTTTTTTGGCAAAAGCCAGTTCAAGAAGCTTTTGGTCTTCTTTAGAAACTAATTCGTTATAAAAGATATCGATTATTGAACCTGCAGTATCTGAGGTATAGTTCTTTATTATATTCGCCTTATCAATCATTTAACAAAAATTTTAATCTGAATTCCTAATAATTTTGGAAAACTTTATTTTTCTCTAAGGCTTTTAATAAAACCAGTGTATCAGTATCTACTTCTAAGAAAGTCCGAAACTCGTAAATAACTGGGAGCCATGCCGCTTCGGGCCTTATATAATCATAAAAGGATCCTTTAGTTACTAAAAATAAGGCTATCCCTAACTTGAAGGATCATAAAAATCGCTACCTATCTCTTGCCCAAAATCTCTCTTGTTACTTTCGGATAAGATCCTTTTTCATCTAACCAAATATCGATAAAAAACCTTGCCAACTTTGTGTCGGTGACTTTGCCGTTTAGCTTTCCATTATAAAAAAGTTCAACACCCTTGCCTGGCAAAAATATTGCCACTTTCTCATCACCTTTTTTAACCGAACTAAAAATTTTTGTCAGTTGCGCCAAATAATTTTTGTGCTCTTCCTGGCTTAAAACATGAAGCTTTTCAATTTCTTCGATTGATTTTTTAGCCAGATTTTCTTTGGAAAAATTCATGTTATAACGAATAAAAATGGCAAATTTTTTTTCGTAAGAAAAATTCTCATTCTCAGACCAAAGCGCAATATCATAAACCTTGAAGCCAATAAAATGAAGGCTTGAATATCCAATTAAAAAAGTACTTTTGAAACTTTTTTCAATCACTTGCGGAATTTCATAAGCAAAAACATTGTTGCTTAAAAATAAAAAAATCAGCGTTTTGAATAGCAGTTTTTTCATCTAAATTTTTTCAAGTTCAAACTGCACAACATCTGTTCTTTTAGCATTAAAACCTGCAACGCAGTAAGATAAATAAAATCGCCATTTGCGGATAAATTCTTGTGAAAAACCAAGTTTAATTATTTCTTCCTGTTTTTTATCAAAGCTCTCAAGCCATAGCAGAAGAGTCTTGGCATAATCTTTGCCAAAAGCCAATTCACTTTGTAACTTAAATCCATGCTTTGTTGCAAGCTGACGAATTATGCTTTTGGAAGGCAAAATTCCGCCGGGAAAAATGTGTTTTTGAATGAAGTCAACACGGTTTATATAATCTTTAAAAACTTGCTCATCGATAGTGATGATTTGCAAAATTGCTTTGCCATTTGGCTTTAGACAAGCTTTCAAAACTTCAAAATATCGATCCCAATATTCTTGGCCGACAGCTTCAAACATTTCAATTGAAACCACATTATCGTAAACGCCTTTTTCTTCGCGATAATCTTGCAGTTTAATTTTTACTAAAGTTTGAGCATTAATTTTTTCTATGCGTTTTTCAGTATAAATTTTTTGCTTTTGCGAAATTGTCAGACATGTCACCTGATGATTTTTTTGCGCGGCCGCTTGAGCAAATCCACCCCAACCACAACCAATTTCAAGAACTGTTCCCTTATTTAATTTTTGTAAAATATTTTGATATTTCCTTTCTTGCGCCTCCTTTAAGTCAAAGCTCTCATCATCAAATATCGCGCTTGAATAAGTCATGCTTTCATCAAGCCATAGCTTATAAAATTCATTACCCAAATCATAATGTGCCTGAATGTTTTTTTTGCTGCCGCGCTTAGTGTTTTTGCTTAAAAAACTTTTGATAAAAAGAAGAAATGCCTGAAATTTTTTAGCATGAAAAAAATCTTCTAAAGCATGAGCATTTAATGTGAAAAAAGTTAGCAACTTTTCTAAATTAGGACTGTCCCACAAATTTTTTATATAGCCTTCACCCAGCGCCACATCGCCCCCGGTGATCACCGAATCAATAAAGCTATAATCTTTAATTTCCATTTCAGCATTTGGACCGAAGTTATTTCCTCTAAAGTTTTTTTCTAATCCATCCGGCAGATTTATTTTAAGAGAACCGTAAGTTACTCCACTTAAAGCCTGCCATATAAAATCGTAATTTTTATTCATTGTTAGAAGTAAGATTATGTACCATTTTTTGTGGCTTTGGAATATATTTATTTCTTTTCAAGAGCAGTTTTAACGCCTGCCAGTGAATAAGAAAAATCACTTTTGCAGTCATTAACGGAATATCAAAAAAAGCTTTGAGTAAAGCGCGGTCATAGAGTTTTTCTTTTTTGCAAATTACACTAGTTAATAAAGTTTTTTCAGAATCTTTTGCGCAGTAATCAATCCAGGCGGCGATTGATTTTTCATTAAAAATAAAACGAAATTTATATTCACCTTCTACCTTTAAGAATGGCGAAACGTGAAATTCCTTTTTGGCCTCAAACCATTGATTTTCTTTAATTGGCGAGTAGTTAGAATTGTAGATTAAATAATTATGATTCTCGCCAAAAGTGTTATTCACTTCAGATAAAACCGCGATTAGATTTTCCTTTTCATCAAGGCAGAACCAGAAACTAACAGGACTAAAAACATATCCCAAAACGCGCGGATAGGTTAGAAGAAAAACTTTTTTAACTTTTTGCTGCAGATTTTTTTTATTTAAAATTTCCTCAATCCATTTTTGCAGGCTTGATCCATCTCGCTTGCCGTGATCTTTGTTATAAAAAGAAAAAAGATTGAAAGCATTAAGCGACAGAAATTTAGAAGAAATTTTTTCAAGCTTAGTAATGTCAAAACACAAATAAAAAACGCGATAAACAAATTGGTTTACCACAGGCTTAAGCCTTTTGTGCATTACTTGAGCGCTGCAAAGAAAAGATGACTCTATGATTGCCATGGCGCCAATATTTTTAGTTTATTGATTGCCAAAAGAGCTGAAGAAATTCCGTCTTCGTGAAAACCGTTTTTTTGATAAGCGCCACAGAAATAAATTTTATCAAGGCCTTGAAGGCCGTCAATTCTACTTTGAGCTACAACTGCTTTTGAGTCAAAAATCGGATGCTCATAATTAAATTGCGCAAAAATTTTCTCTTCAGCAATTTTTTGCGATGGATTTAATGTCACAAAAAGCGGATATTTGGCATCAATATTTTGCAAATTATTCATCCAATAACTAACTGAAATTTGCTGATTTTTATTTTTAGAATTATTGCTATAAACCCAGCTAGCCCAGGCTTTCTTGGCGTTTGGCATTACTAAAGAATCTCGGTGTAACACGGCTAGATTTGACTGATATTTGAAAGCGGAAAAAACTTCTTTTTCTACAGCAGTCGCATTTTTTAAAATTGGCAAAACTTGATTTCCATGCGTTGAAAAAAACACCAAATCAAAAAGCTCTTTGCCTTTTTTTGACTTCACAAGAACCTTGTCGCCAAGCCTTTCTACAGAAGTTACTTCATCATTTAGCGAGATTAAATTTTTACCAATTTTATCAGCAATTTTTTTAACATATTCTTTCGAGCCCCCGCTCACCGTGTACCATTGCGGTTGGTTGGCAACGGTTAAAAGTCCGTGATTTTTAAAGAAGGCAACAAAACTTTGCGCCGGATAAGAAAGCATGGTTTCAAGAGGACAGCTCCATATTGCGCCCGACATTGGCAATAAATAAAATTCGCGGAAATATTTTTTTACACCCAAATCATCAAGCAGGTTTTGCAACGTATAACTGGCATCAAAAGGTTTTGAAAGAATATGAATAGCTTTTTTGTTGAAGCGTAAAATATCGCGCAACATGATTAAAAATCGCCAATTAAAAGCATTTTTTTTTTGCGCAAAAACCGAAGAAAGATTTGTTCCGGCATATTCAAGCAAACCATTGTCAATCTTGACTGCAAAAGACATATTACTTTTTTCATAAGCCACATCCAGCAGCTTAAAAAAGCTTTTTAAATTAGGATAAGTTGCGTGATTAAAAACGATGAAACCAGTATCAACTGCAATTTTCTTTCCATCATAATCAATAGTAACAGTGTTAGAATGTCCGCCTAAATAATCACTCTTTTCAAAAATTTTTACGCTATTCTTTTCCGAAAGAAAATAGGCGCACGCCAAGCCAGATATACCTGAACCGATAATGGCTATTTTTTGCTTATTCATTTGTTAAACGATTTTCTTAGTTACGAAAAAGAAAATAGAATAAGGCAAAAAACGCAAAATTTTTAGAAAAAATGTGAATCTTTTTGGAAAATGAATTTCGAATTTCTTTTTTTCTAAATCTGTCACAATCATATCAGCAGCGCTTTCTGGCGAAATTATAAAGGGCATTTTAAAAGAGTTTTTGTTAGTCAAACGTGTTTTTACAAATCCGGGATTAATTACTGAAATAGCAATTCCCTGTTTTTGCATTTCGGGATAAATTCCTTCGCATAAATTTATTAAGGCAGCCTTGGAAGCCCCATAGACAAAAGATTGCGGCAATCCGCAATATCCGGCAACACTTGCAATAACTGCAATTTGTCCACATTTTTGCTTTAGCATTTGCGGCGTAATAACATATAATAAGTTTAAAAAACCATTGAAATTTACATCAATTACTTGCTTTGCTGACATCAAATTAAAATCAAGCGCAGAAGTTGGCTGGTAAAGAGCTGAGCAAAAAATTACCAAATCAATTTGGCCAAAATTCTTTATAATTTTGTCACGAGCTTTTATCAAAGAATTAACCTCAACAACATCAACTTTATTCACAAAAATTTCACGGCCTTCTTTTGTCGAAAGCAATAATTGCTCTTTGATTTGCTCAAGTCTTTCAAGGCTTCTTGCTGAAATTGCCAAATTAAAACCTTGCGCAAAATAATTTTTAGCCAGCGCTTCGCCAATGCCGTGGCTGGCACCGATAATCCAACAGGTTTTTGTCATCTAAAGTTTTCTAAAAGAAATTGTTAATGTTCCTACGGTGAAACCAAATTTTGTCATTTTAGAAACATTGATCGCGGTTTTGTTATCAACTAGATAAATCCAGTCAGTAATTGCGATGTCATATTTTTTGCCATCAACATCAATTTTTAAAACATAAGCCATTTTCATAGCATTGCCATATTGTTCACCCTTGGCACTTCCTACAGTATCATGGGCTTTTGCAGTAAAGTTATTGTCATCAAGCATTTTAATTTCCCAAGTACGCTGATCTTTTTTGCCATCAGAAAAAATGAAATATTCCTCCAATTTTCCATCATTACCTTTCCAGGTTCCTTTCATTTTTACGGTAAAACTTTTTATCACTTTACCTGCACGATCCTGTAAAATTCCTTGCGCCTCAAGATCTCCGTTTAAGTAATTTCGAATATCTAGTTTAGGAGAATTTTTTGCGTAAATTTTTGGATCGGAATTGCTGCAACCAAATAAAAAGCTGAGAGAAGAAATTAGTAACATAGCGATTAAAGTTTTTTTAATTTTCATATTTTTTCCATTTTAGAAGAAGTATTATTACCAACAATTTCAACAAACAAGGCAGCGCTGCATAAAAAAATGAAACTGCTTGCAAGCCTTGTGCTGACTCGCTTGATGGTTGGTAACCAAAAAAAGATAAAGCAATCAAACTGCCGGATGCAGCCATCATTAAACCAAATTTAACAGCGAGATTCCACATAGAGAAATAAGAAGACACCAACTCCTTTTTATGACTTGTTAACTGCGCCAAAATTATTGGCGGAGCGATTAAATCGGCGCCCAAAAAAGCTCCTGAAAAAAAACAAACGCCGTAAAAATAAAGGGAGTTTTCTGCATTTAAAAAATAGGCAAAAAGAAAAGTAAGCACAGAAAAACCAATTGAAAAAATCCATACTTTAATAATGCCAAAGCACCTAAACAGGCTTTTCCAAAGCGTAATAAACAAGCAGGCTGAAAGAAAATAAATTGCTAAAAACCAGCCCAAGTTTTTTTCATCATGCAAAATATCACGGATAAAAAAATTCAAATTAGCGGCAGGAAGGCTTACGGAAACAGAATTGATAATAAATATGCCAAGAAAAAATAAAAACTTTTTATCTTTTAAAACATTAAAAAAGCTTAAAGGTTTTCTTGATGAGAAAATTTCTGAATCAATTCTTAAACGCGGTAAAAAAACTAAAGTTACAAACAAAATTAGAACAGCAAAAACTAAACTTAAAACAGCATAACTTTCACTTACGCTAAAACCAAAAAACTGCGATAAAATGGCTGGCAAAATAAATGCTAAAATCATTCCCAAAAGCCCAAAAAATTCTTTGTAAGAATTAATCGTTATACGCTCTTTATCATCACGAGCGCTGATTGCAGCCAAAGATTCAAAATTTATGGTAACAAAATTAAAGCAAGTATAAGTGAGTGATAAGGCAAGCGCGAAGTAAGCAATTGCGGCATTTTGTGAAAGAGTAAGGGGCGGGTTAAAAACCAGATAAAAACTCAAAGATAACAATATTGAGGCAAAAGTGATAATTGTGCGGCGCGTAATTTTTTTGGAAGCAAGATAGTCGCAAAAATAGCCTATAGAAGGATCTTGCAAGGCATCAAAAACGCGAATAAAAATTAGCACAAACCCAATTAGTGCTAAATTCAAATCAAAATTGCGCGAATAAAAATCGCTAATATTTAAATAAATCGGAATACCGACGAACGAAAGAGGAAGAGCGAAAAATGTTAAAAATAAGAGCTGGGATTTTGATTGGCAGAGCATTGCTAAGTATTATAATTTTTTGTTAATAAATCTTATATCACACCCCATTACAACAAATTAACTCAACTTGATTAAATTATTTTCTTTAAATTCATTATTCATATCTCTCAGTTAGTAAAATGTATATCACGTGGAGCAAACTCATTTCATCCTTAGAACCATAAGGCTTCAGACGGTTCTTTTAATCATACCGTTTCTGATTTCTTGTTAATATTCTTTATCCAAAAGATTCAAATATTCCTGAAAACAGAATAGCTTGTTGCGCTTCTGGTTTGTGGTTTCAAACAAAATTTTTGCTTCAACAAATTTGTTGATGATGCTGTTGGTGCTGTTGTAGCTCTTTTCCAATTTTCCTTCTAACTCACGCACACTTATAACCGGAAGCTGAAATAAAATTGGTGGCAATGTTACAATGGATAATGCCGGCAACCGCTTTACCGGCGCAATCAGAGGCACAGTTGGAGCTTACGCCAATAGCATTTTTCGTTTTGGTGACCAACTCAGCGCCAGTTTTTTACAATCCCAAGGCGATTTATGGTATGGCGCACTTAACTATTCTATGCCAATTGGCTATTCGGGATTACGCAGCAATTTCAGCTATTCACGCGCTGATTATGAACTTGGTAAAGAATATAGCGCACTTGGCGCTCACGGTCGCGCTGAAATTCTGAGTGCTGGTTTAAAATATCCAATAATTCGCTCGCGAAAATCTAATCTCTCAATTTCTACAACTTACAATCACAAATGGTTCACCGACAAACAAGATTCTATTCTCTCTAGAAATAAAAAAAGCAGCGATAGTTTACCAATTGCCTTCAACTTTGACAAAACTGACAGCGCCCTTGGTGGCGGCGTTACTTACGGTTTTTTTAGTTGGACTCACGGGATTTTGGATTTAGGACAAAACCTTAATAACATCGACAAAACTACCGCAAAATCCAACGGCAATTTCGATAAATTTAACTTCGATGTTTCACGTATACAATCTTTGCCAGTCCAGAATTTAAGCTTCTTTGCGCGCACTGTTGGACAAGTTGCTTTAAATAATCTCGATTCCTCAGAACGTTTTGGACTTGGCGGAATAAATTCTGTTCGCGCCTATCCAACCGGTGAAAGCTATGGCGACGAAGGTATAATTGGTCAGGCAGAATTACGCTACACGATAAGAAATTTTTCTCCTTTCGCACTTTATGATTTAGGTCACATCAAAACCAGTCATAAGCCATTCAGCACTGGCGCCAACCAACGCACAATCGGCGGCGCTGGTTTTGGCCTTCGCTTAAATCAAAGAAATTGGAATGCCAGCGGATCAATCGCCTGGCGCACTGTTGGCAGTAAATCACTTTCCGATAACAAGGCTAAAACACCAACTATATGGTTTAATGTTGGTTATAGTTTCTAAGAAAAATTTAGATGTGTGGGGGATAGCGCTTGATAGTAAGCGACAACATCAAAAGCTCAAAAGGCTTATTGCCTTATGCAAAAAGTAAGCGCCCCCCAAATCATTCAACAAAACCCAATATCCCTTTTGCCGCAGCTACTGCAGTGCTGAAGCAGCCTTGCAAAAGATAGCCGCCGGTTGGGGCTTCCCAATCTAGCATTTCACCGGCGACAAAAATTCCCGGCCTGGTTTTTAGCATAAAATTTTTGTCAACTGATTCGCGTTTAATGCCGCCGGCGGTGGAAATTGCGCGATCAATATTTGTGGTTGAAGTTAAAGTAATCGGCAAATTTTTGAGATAGTTAGCAATAATTTCTGGCGTTGCTTTTGCTAACTCATTTGAGGAAATTAATTCATTAAGCAATGCGCTGGCAACTGGCGTAAATCCTGCTTTGCGCAAATAGTTTCCCAGAGATTTTTTATCACGATTCTGCAATTTTTTTGCAAGCTCTGCAACCGACATTTCCGGCCGCAAATCGATATATAAAATTGCTTTGCCCTCGCCTTTAATCGATTCACGTAAAACCGCAGACAACGCATAAACCGCATTTCCTTCAATTCCTTGTTTGGTGATAATCATCTCACCTTTGTGCGAAAAATTTTTATGTTTTATGGCCACAGATTTTAGCGGAGTTCCGGCAAAATTTTTGATCATAAAATCCGACCATTTTGTCACAAAACCACAATTTGCCGGACGCAGTTGTGAAATTTTCACCCCGCATTTTGAAAGTGTTTCAACCCATGAACCATCTGAGCCGAGATGCGGCCAAGAAGCGCCGCCAAGTGCGAGCAAAGTTGCATCTGCTTTTACTTTAATAATATTTTGCGTCGCATCTCTAAAAATTAAATTCTCGCCATCAAATCCCTGCCATAAATGACGCGGAAAATATTGCACACCACGCTCATCTAATCTTTTTAACCACGCGCGCAGTAAGGGAGAGGCTTTCATGCTTTTAGGAAAAATTCTTCCACTACTGCCAACGAAAGTTTCCTGTCCCAAATCTTCACACCACTGACGCAATTTTTTTGCATCAAAATTTCTAATTGCTGGCGCAAGCCAATCTGCTGCTTCAAAATATCGCGTGATAAATTTATCAAACGGTTCGCTATGAGTTAAATTCAAACCACCTCTTCCGGCGAGCAAAAATTTGCGCCCGAAACTTGGCATCATGTCATATATTGCAACTTGATGTCCCGCCGCAGCAATAACTTCCGCGGCCATTAATCCGCTTGGTCCGCCACCGATGATTACAATAGTTTTATTCTTCTTCATTTGGTTTTCTAAAAATTTCTCGTAATAAAAAAATTATATTAACTTCCGACTTTTGCATTGCAGTTTTATTCACTTCTTGCCTAAGTTTCTCAAAAAAAACAAAGGAGATTTTATGACTAAATTTAAAGTAGCCGTAATCGTTGGCAGCCTGCGCAAGGATTCAATCAATCTTAAACTTGGCAAAGCTTTAGCAAAACTTGGCGAAGAAAAATTTGAGGCGAAATTTTTAAATATCGGCGATCTACCATTATTTAATCAGGATTTAGAAGCCGATTTTCCGGCATCGGCAACAAAATTAAAAAATGAAATTTTGGCATCCGACGCAGTTTTATTTATAACTCCAGAATATAATCGCGGCGTGCCTGGTCCGCTAAAAAACGCAATTGATTGGTGCAGCCGCCCTTATGGCAAAAATGCTTTCGCCAAAAAACCAGCCGCAATTTGTGGAACCTCTGCCGGAGCAATTGGCACGGCTTGCGGACAAAATCATCTAAAGCCCGTTTTGAATTATCTTGATGTTATTTTGATGGGACAGCCGGAAATTTATCTGCAATTTTCGGATGGCTTGATTGACGGCGAGGGCAATATCAGCAATGATAAAACCAAACAATTTTTACAAAAATTTGTCGATGCTTTTTCTGCCTGGTTAGTGCAGCACGTAAAAAAATAACCACTGTCCAAAACCAAAAAAATACACAGATTCAAAACTTTTTTGCTAAAATTTTTTTGTGAAATAGATCTTTTTGTAAAACACCTTTTTCAATTGATTATTTTACCAAATTTTTTCATGAAAAAACTTTTTGCATCAGCCACTTTATTGATTTTAACCTGATTGATTTTAACCTGCAATTTCGCTATTGCAGCCACTCTAGAAAATAGTAAAAATTTTGCCGGACCGGCAATCGCAATTGGTGGTTCATCAGTTGCAACACATTCCAAATTAAAACATCATTTGCCTGACGAAAATTCAGAATTTTCTGTAGGGGATAATAAATTTGTTGCGGTGCTTAATGGCTCTTACTTAAAAGATATCACTGACAAATGGCTGATTGGTGGCGGTGTAACTTATGATTTAAATTCAATGAGCAACCACAACGCGCATTATTATCTCCAGGGTGTAGGCACTTACGATAGCGCAATTAGAATCTCCGATCATTTCTCAATTTACGCTCAGCCTACATATGCCTTGAGCCCAACCACTGCTTTATTCTTTAAAGCCGCTTATCATCAGGCAAAGGTTCGCATAAGTGATAGTTATTTCTATACTGCCAATACTAACCAAAAAAATGATCTGCATGGTTTTGGACTTGGTATCGGTGCTATGATTTTCCTCGACAAAGACATCTTCACCAAACTTGAGTTGGAATATGTAGATTACGCAAAAGTAACTATTCCTTATAATACCACCAAAATCAGTTACAGACTATCCACCACCTCAGGAACACTCAGCATCGGATATAGATTCTAAAACTGGAATAAAAGAAAGTGTCAGTGAAGTTGATAAAGTGGTTAAAACTTCAAAAGTTAATTCGCGTTTTCTTGCTCAATCACCACATGATCCACATCGGCAAAAAGATGAAATTGTTTTAAATGATGATCAAAAACTTCTAGCACCAGGTTTTTTCATATTCACCAACATCAAAACCAAGCAGTTTTTTCGCACCTAAATCAATTATCGGGCGTTTAATTATTGATGGTTTTTCGGCCATCAATTGCAGCGCGGATTTTTCATCAATTATTTTTTGATGCTCCTGCTCACTTAATTGCCGCCAGGTTGTGCCTTTGCGATTTATAATTTTTTCCAGACCGAATTCTTTTACAAATTCACTGAGTTTCACTTTATCAACACCATCTTTTTTGTAATCGTGAAATTGATATTTCACACCTTTGTCATCCAGCCATTTCATTGCTTTCTTGACCGTATCGCAATTTTTTATTCCGTAGAGTTTTATCATATTTATTGTTCCAAATGAATCTGTTTTGCCAAGCGCAGCGCGAATTATAAGCGGAATCAAATGCGTTTCAGGATTATTGGGCCTATTTCGCCATCCCTGCTGGCACCAAAGCGCGCCTGTAAAAACTATCTTCTTCATTATTCTAGTTTGTCTGAAGATTTGGAAAAAAATTCTCTAAGAAAAATTTTATGCAATGATTACTTATAAATTTTTGGATGAGCACTATTTTAAATCAAACAAGCTGGTCACTTTATGAAAAAAGAACTCACGCCATATCAAATAAAAAAAGCTGAAAAAAGGTTGAAGCAGCGTGAAGCAAATATTATGCGTGCGCAAAAAATGCATGAAGCACGCCTTGAAAAGAAGTTAGAATTGCCATTGCTAGCTCGTAAAAAAACTGCCGCACCAAAAATTCACATCGGCTGTTCGGGCTGGTTTTACTGGAATTGGAAAGACTTATTTTATCCGCCGGAAATTTCGACTTCTCAATGGTTTGAATATTATACCAAAAATTTCAAAACTGTTGAGCTCAACGCGCCCTTCTATTCATGGCCTACAATTGCCACGGTTAAAAGCTGGATTCGCCAAGCCAAAGAAAGTGATTTTATTTATACCATCAAAGTTTGTGAACTCATCACTCACATCAAACGCTTCAAAAATGTTAAAACTCTAATTCAGGATTTTGGCTTTATTGCCGATTTGCTTGGACCAAAAATGGGCTGTTTTCTTTTTCAATTACCACCGAGTTATCACTACACAGATCAGCGTTTGGAAGATATTTTAGGCCAGCTTGATCATCAGCGAAAAAATGTTGTTGAGTTTCGCCATAAAAGTTGGTGGAACGAAAAAGTTTACACCGCTTTCAGAAAAACCGGCACAATTTTTTGTTCCTGCAGCGGCCCGAAATTGCCTGAAGAATTAATCAAAACTGCCGATGATATTTATATCCGCTTTCACGGAACTACGCGCTGGTATCGCCATGATTACAGCAGCGAACAATTAAAAATCTGGGCCAAATCAATCAAAAAAAGCGGCGCAAAAAATATCTGGATCTATTTCAACAACGACTTCGACGCTTACGCAATCAAGAATGCGCGCGAAATTGCCGCTTTAATCAAAAGCTTTTAAAACTATCAGCGTGGCTATTTATGAATGTGGGCAAGTGAGCATTGTTTGGCGTGAAAATAATGTTGAGCAAAATTCCAACCGCAAAAGCGCGATTAAAATCATTTTTGTGATGTGCGTGATTATGTCCCATATTAGCTTTGCGTAATGGCGCCAAAATTTAAATTTGCGGCGTCCGCTATTGATAACATTGGGAAGCCGGCATTTTTTAATTTGGTGATAAGACGTTGCTCGATTTGGCGAGCGTGACTTTTTCCATCTTTAATTGCGACATAAAAAAATTCGCATTGCTGATTTTTTCGATGTGATTGCGCGCGCGCTAAAAAATTATCGCTCTCGCCTGCGTAGAAAAAATTATTCTGCGTTTTGAGAATATAAACCACACTGCAACTAACTTCATTTAGCGGCGGCATTTCATTTTCTTTAATATGTTTTACCTGCGCTACTTCTAGCTTCGCGGCTTTTGCGAGCATTTCTTTTATCACTGAAATCGGCTGATGCAAAAAATTGCTGATCGAATCATCCGCTAAAAATTTCACCGGCGATGAAGCGGCAAAATGTTCATAGCCTTTGGCAATTTCTTGCGCGCGCAAAATAATTTCCCGGTCAATGCCGATTTTTTGCGCGGTGTAAAAAGCGGAGGAATTAAGATCAACACCATCAACTACTTTATATGTAGGAATATCGCCATCGCAGCGCATTTTAATGAGGCGAATATTTTGCAATTTCACTTCCTGATTCACAAAAATTTCATGCCAATGCGTGGCAAAAATTGAGCGGATATTTTCTTTTGCGAGCTTCTCCAAAACACTCGCCGCAATTGCATGTCCTGCCTTTGATTCCGTGCCTTTGCCCAGTTCATCAATTAATAAAAAACTTTTATCCGTTGCATCACGTAGCGCAATTTTGATGTCATTCATTTCAACTGCAAAAGCAGAAAGACCAGCTTCGGGATCATCACCCGCGCCTGTTCTCACATACCAGCCGTCAATTTCTTTGCTGATGGAAATTTCTTTGGCCGGAAACATAAAGCCACACGAACCAAGCAGAGTTGTTGCAGCAAGTGAGCGAATCAATGTTGATTTTCCTGCCATATTATGACCCGTAAGCAAGCAAGCGCCATCAAAGCTCAACGAGTTTGTAACCGCCTCGCCTGCGCGCATCCAATAAGGAAAAAATTCGCTCACGGAAATTTTATTTTTTTCTGCGTTGCAGGCAAAATTCAGCGTCCAATTTTTCGGCTGGCATTCTTTGATGTGCAGATAAAGCGTCTTCACAAAATTGGAAAAAGTTGCGAGATGGATGATCGGCAAACAATAAGGCGAAAGTTCGTGTGAGGCTTTTTTCAAAACTTTTCTGATCGCTTCATAAACTTCCGCAGCCGCGGTTTTGTAGGCTTTTAGGGCATCTTCAACTTCTTTGCTGCTCCAGCGATCTTTCACTTCTTTGCCATAGCGATCAGTTGGATGAATTAAATTATTTTGCGCAACCAAATTTCCCGACAACCAGATTGCGTGATTGTGAATGTCATAAGAAAGCGCCGCTTTTCTGGCTTTCTTTTCACCACCTTCACCGATAAGCGGAATTAAATTTTTCTTAATCGCCTCTTCATATTTTTTCGCCGCTTTATTGGTTTTTTCATAAAGCGCGGCAATTTCTTTGCTCGAATTTTTTGCAATTCTGCCACGAAATTCTTCTTCAATTTTTTCAAATAAAGTTGAAGTAATAAACTCACTTGTAGGCTGATAGCACAAGTCTTCATCCCATGGCAGAATACCTTCCAAAATAGTAATTATTTTGTTTGAAGCATCGCGCAAAATTTTTTGCTCGGCTTTCACTTGCGAAATATAAGAAATAATTTCGAGGCAATTGCTGATAAAAGTTTTTTGCAGATCGCTTTCGCAACTGAGAAAAATTTTCGCGAGGCAAAATAAATCTTTTAAAATTTCAGGATGAGCCTCGCTTTTATTGAGTGTTTTGATGTAGCGAACCGGGTTTGAAACAATTAGCTGCGGCAATTTTTTTTCGCTGATTTGCAACTCAACTACCGCCTGACGCAAATTATTCGCATAATTTTTCGGCGGCGGATTTAGCAGCAAATTGCGCACAATATATTTGCAGGTTTGCGGACTGCCTTTCGGAAGCATTAAGCTGATGAGATCAGGAATACCGCGCTTTGGCAGGATTCCGATTTGTTCCGCCGTAGTTTGATAAAGAGGAGATGGCGCATTTTCAAAACTAAAATTTTGCGTTTTGACAAAAGCGATTTTGGCATCCAAACCAAGATCAATTTTGATTAATTCTTCCATGCGAATTTCAAATTCGGCGGATGAATAATTTTCAATTTTTACCAGATTGTGAAATTTTAAATTGGCTGCATCACACAAAGATTTCGGCAATTTATCATGCAAAAAAATGCGATTCATGCGCCCGGCATATTTATTGAGGCGAATCATTGCGGCTTCTTCTGTCAAGCCTTCAAGCACCAAAGACGTGCGCAAATCAGGATTAATTTCAACCATCTTGATGCCTTTACTATTGATGGCGATGCCAAATTCGGGCGGCGCTTCGGGAAAAGAAATATTAGCCTTGTGACTCATCGCCAAACCATAAGTATAAGTTGGCGAAGAAGGCGTAATTATTTCGGAGATAAATCTGATCTTGCGATTTTTTTTGTGGATGTCGTCGGCTTGTTCGCAAACTACAACTGAAAATCCCGCCGCGGTTAAATCATCCAAAACCGCCTGAATATTTGCAAGCGGCATCCCGGCCCGCGGCCCTTTGCGCCCCATGCGATTAATGCCGCAATGCTCAACTAAAAATACTGAATCAATGCCCCAGGTTTCATAAAATTCGCCGATTTGAATCAGCGCAATTTTTTGCGGATGTTGTTTTTTTACACGAAAAAGAAAGTCGATATTAGAATCTTTTTTGCCATCACCATGTTTGAAACCTTTCCAAAAAGGCTTTTCTGCGTCCCCTATTCCAAGCACTCCCTGAACGTCCAAATCCTGCGCCATCCTAATGGCAACCGGATGCGACAAACTCTCAAGATGCGCCCTCCAAAATGGCGAGTGGATAAACAAATCGTGTGGCAGAGAGGTTTTTTCCATCACCAAAACCTTGGGAAATCTGAATTAATTTTTTGCTAAAATGTGGTGGAAAAATGGGGGGCTGGAGAGAAGCAAGTGGTGTGTAGTTAGATGCAAAAATTAAACTATTTTTGCTGCGATTGTCAAAAGAAATAATGTGTCATCTCCCACCCACAAGCTCTTCATCTTTGCCTGCGATTGCGCCTTCCGCGAATCAAGGATAGTGATGTCTTTTTTATTACTGATTCCCGCCTGCACGGAAATGCCATAAAATTCCGGTAAAGAAAAATTAAAGCGCCCGCGCTGCAGCTTGCGCGGTTTGTCGCAAAGAATTTTGTAAAATTTCATTCACTGCCTGCGCTGCTTCGATAGTTGGTAAATGCCCTGCTTTTTCAACCATGCAGAGATTTACTTCACCGCCAAGTTTTTCCTTCATTTCATCACTCATATCCTGCGCAATTTCTTTTATCGGACGCTCATCACCGGCATCGCGAAAGCGCACATCTTTTTCACCAACCACTAAATTTATAACGGTTTTTATGTTTGGTGGAACTCCTTCAAAAATATCTTTCTTGCCAACTGCAATCATTTGCATGACCTGATTTTTCAAAGCCTCCGGCCCCATATTCTGCGCCATTTGCGCATAAATTTGGTTTAGATTTTCAAGCTCAGGATTTTCATCCCAAAACATTCTGCTGCCGATTTCAGCGGTGACTTCATGTCCCTGGCTTTCAAGCAACTCAATTTGGGGTGCGAATAATTTCTCATCGCAATTGGGGGCGGGGAACATTATGAAAATTTCGTGTGCGTCGGTAAGTTTTCTTACCGTGTCAGGATTGACGACACTTTTTGGTTTGCTCATAAATTATTTTTTCTTATAAAACCGCGCTGGAATCAGCTAATTTTTTCTTAAAGAAATCAATAAATGCTTTGACTTTTGGAGACCTAAATTTGCCGGATGGATAAACCGCGTAAAATTTTGTCTCATGCAAAATTTCATAATCAGGAAGCACCTGAATAAGCTTTTTTTCTTTGATCTCATTCCAAATATCACGCGAAGATTTCAGCGTTAACCCAACGCCTGACATCACTAATTCTTTTATTATCTCACCATTATCACATTTTATATTTCCCGGGAGGTTGGATAATTTTACTTTCTGTGAAGTTTTTTTGTGACGAAATTCCCAGATTTTATTTTCACCAAAAATTATACAATTATGCTTCATTAAATCCTGCGGATGCTTTGGTGTGCCATGATTCTTGAGATATTTTGGAGAAGCACAAACAATTTTATGGTTCGCCATTAAATGAGTAACTTCAAGATTTTCTTCGGACGGAACTTGGATGCGGATTTGGAGATCGTAGCCTTCTTTTATGATATTTACCGGGTTTTCTGTGAGAGCAATATCAAGTTTTAATTTTGGATAAAGCTGCAAAAATTCTTCAAGATAGGGAACAATATGATACCTGCTGAAATAAGGCGGCAGAACAACTCTCATTACTCCTTTTATTTCTTTTCGATCATCTAGGAAATCATCAAGCTGATGAATTTTATCAATTACTTCTTCGCAATATTTTAGAAAATCATTACCATCATTTGTTAAATTTACTTCTCGTGTGGTTCTGGCCAACAATGTCATGCCCACTGCTTTTTCAAGCTGCCCTATAATTGTTGTAATATGTGATTTTGAAACTCCGGTTACTTCTGAAGCACGCGCAAAACTTTTAAGACGCGCTACATGAATGAAAGTCTTCAACCATTTCAAATTATATTTCATTGGACATTTCTAAAATGAGACAATTTTTTTAATGATAGAAATTATTCTGGAAAATAGAATAATTAATTCTTATTTTCAGAATAAAGAAGATCTTAGATATATTTTTACTCAAAGACTCTTCGCATTCGCTGCCAACAATCTTCCACTACTCGCAAACCCAAAAAGCGTTTCGTGTTTTTTAGGATGCCACAACATCCTGGAAAATAAGAAGGCTCTTCTGACTTACGTCGGAAGAGCCTTTTTTATTGCAATTATAGCAATTTATGTCGGGAGCCACCACTACGCAAACCCAGCGTATCGTGGCCTATTCCCTACAAGAGGTGTTGTATTCGGCACGACTCCCGACATGGTCAGATTTTCATTAAAGAAAAATTTTCACAAGAGAGTTGTTTAAAAACTTTTTTGTGCGGGAATTTTAGCTTTTTCCTTCTTACGTAATATTGGTTGCTAACATCTGCTGCTATCGTCTTTCTCTTGATCACCAACTTTTTGCAAAATTACTTTTTGAACTCTCGGATTGGGTTTAGCTTCCCGCGGCCTTGGAGGAACTACTTCACCAACGGTTTTTGCTCTTTCTAAAGCCAGCAATAATCCATCCCATAATTGGGCTTGATGTTCCAAAAATATTAATCCGCCTTCTCGCACCTGAGGAACATGAGCCAAACTGGCGAGACATGCCGACTCCGCCGCTTCTCTCGCCATTTTTTCATGTTGTTTTTCAATATCTCCACCTTCATGAGATTCATCTTTATGAACGGTAAAAAATCTCATTACTTCTTCTGCCTCTTTCTCACTATAGAAACCTAAATATGGATCAAAAAAAGCCTGTCTAAAATGATCTAGCATCTGATCAGCAGCTAACTCATGAGCCCAGGTGTTACCAGCAACATATGGATATGGTCTTTTAAAAATATCCTCTTTTGCTTTTCTATATTCCTCTACCTCTCGCAATAACAGTTCTGAACACGCTACATCTGCCATCGTTGCCATGGGATCCAGTCGGAAAACTCTCATTCCATGGATATTATGGCTTTTAATCATTAGCTGCGAATGCACTGCCCTATCATCTTCCTGACCTACTTCATCTATTAAATTTCTAAGCGCCAGTTTAGTGGCTTTATAATCTTCATAAGTTGCTGCAGATGCTAGAGTTGCGGCTATTGAAGGAATTGTAAGCTGTGTCCTGCGAAAAAAATTATCTCTATAAGTTTCATATTGCTTGGGGGTGAAACCTGTTTTTGACCATTCCTTTAAGGCAGCAAATAAATCATGATTCAATGCTCTATGTTGCGCAAATTCTTCAGCAACCGGATCAATTTGTTTTGAGACTTCCTCTTTAAATTCAGGAGAAAGAAAAAAACCTCCCTTCGAATGCATTCCCCTTCTCGCAGCAAGAGAAAACCAACCGGCTCGTGCAATTTTAGGACCTAGTTCAGTGGCTAAAGAAACGGCTCTGCTCATTATTACTACTTAACTTAAACACGTTAATGACTGGTAGATGGCGTTTCTTCGGGTGTTTATTAATGAAACAATCAAGCCAACACAATCAGTTTTATAAATAAAAACAAGGTAAATACTTTATCTAATAAATAGTTTGTCGTGCCTTTGCTGAACCGACAATTGCTATTTCAAGCACCACCAAAATCAAGTAATGCCAAAACCAAATTATCTCTCCTTCAAAAGCTATTTTATTTTTATCTTAGCCACCATTTTTCTGGGCGTTGTGGCTGCCTTGGTTTTGATATTTCTTGTATCGAAAAGCAATTTGGAATCTCACATCGAATTATCACGAAAAGAAGCAGCAAATATTGAGAATACGATTTCTGAATCATTCGGCTATTCCAATAAAATCAGCAGCTATATCGGCAAGCAAATAGCCCAGCATGGATCAAATGATCTGCAATTTATTCTAAAAACTTTTCATCAGGCAGAAAAATCACAGAATAAAAACTCGCAATTACTCTCATGGTCTTCTTTTGATTTTGTCGATCCAAATAATCTGCAATTAGTTAACAGCAAAGTGGGAATCAGAAAGATCCCACCAAATATGTCGGAAAGGCAATATTGTGTTCGCTCTAAAGAAAAACCGTGGAGTCTGCAAGTTTCTTTTCCGGTTTTTGGCGATCCCAGCGAATCATGGGTCATTCCGGCCGGAACCGGAATTACGGATGATTCTGGAAAATATTTAGGAACCATTGTCATTGGTTTTAACATTAATGAATTAACCTCACTCACAGAGAAAAGACTTATCGGACAAAGCAGCTTCGTGGTTCTGGATGAAAATATGAATATTATTATTCGCTCAAAAGACACCGAAATTGATAGCGAAGCTTATCGTAAAAAACTTGCTCAACTTAATTTCAAAGAAAAATCGGGCGTAATTTCCAATGAGTTAGAGATCGGTAAAATCAAATTTTTTTATTATCAAAAATTTGATGATTATCCCTACATCACCCTTGTTGGATTCAATAAAGTTATTCTTACAAAGGAATTTAACAGTTCAGTTTTGCCAATTATTTTTGGCTTAATTCTGATGACTTCACTTTTCCTGATAATTCTCTTCGCTTTCAAAAATAAAATTTCTGACATCGTAAAAATCGAAAAAATATTAAGCAGTTCATTGCAACAGGCTAACCTCTCCAAAACCAAACTAATCCGCGCCGCCAGCCATGATTTAAAAAATTACATTTTTGGAATTTCCGGTCTCTCGCGACTAATTCTAGAAAATAAAAGTAAAGCCGAAATTGAGGAAAATGAAGATCTTAAAATGGTCGAAGAATTATATGGCCAATCTGAGGAATTGATGGGATTCGTCGAAGATTTGCTTGATACCAATCAAAATGAAGAAGGAGAATTTAATTTAGGAAAATTGCAGATTTGCAACATAATCGATCTGGCAAAAAGGATGGTGATTCTAAATAAAAATTTTGCTCTGGAAAATCGCATCAATCTTGAATTCGACAATAAAACAAAACGCAAAATTCTTAATGTTGAATGCGATGTGAGGCGCATCAAACAAATCCTCAACAATATTCTCAGCAATGCTGTTAAATACAGCAACCAAGGCAGCATGGTGATTTTGCAAGTTTCTTTCCTCAAAGAAAATGGAGAAGTTTGCATCGCCGTAATTGATCAAGGGATTGGTATGGATGCTAAAGAAATCAAAATGGCTTTAGCCGGTGATGGCGAAAAAATTTCCAAACGCGGCCTCAATAAAACCTTTGATTCTCATGGTTTGGGAATGCCAATCATTAAAAAATTAATTGAGCTGCACCAAGGAAGATTGGAAATAAATTCAGAAAAAGGATTTGGTTCAGAAGTTAAAATTTATCTCTCAATTCACGAAAGCAGCAAAAATGAAACGAGCGAAATTTACCAAACAAACAGCATCAATAATAAATTCAAAAATAAGTCAGTTATTATCGCTGAAGACAATGTTATTACCAACAAGGTCATTACTTTCCTGCTGCGCAAAATGGGCTTTTACGTCAAACATGTCGAAAATGGCGAAGAGATTTTAGAGCAGTTGGACAAACAACATTTCGATCTGGTTTTCTTAGACATCAACATGCCAAAACTCGGCGGATTTGAAACAGCAAAAGCAATCAGAACAGGCAAAACTTTTAAGAGATTCAAAAACCACAATATTCCCATCATCGCAATCAGCACGGAAAAACAGGAGCTCTCCAACCTGAAAGATCACGGCATCAACATGTTGCTTGGCAAACCATTTTCTGAAAAAGAGCTGCTCGATTTTGTGATGGGATCCGTGAAATCATAACTCCACCAACCGATGAAAAACTCTCTGCCTACAAGCTCTAAAAGTCACGAATCGCGCATTAATGAAATTGCCGAAATAATCGTCAAAACTGCAAAAACCAAAGTCGCTTTTGTAATTTTATTTGGCTCTTTTGCACGCGGTAACTGGATTAGATATAGATATTCTGAAGGAGGTGCAATTCATGAATATGCCTCAGATTATGATTTTTTGGTCATCACTAAAAACAGCGTCAGCGCAAATGGCGGCAATTTCTTTAACCTGGAGCGGAAAATCAAAAAAGAAATCGAGACCTCAACACCATCTAGAGAAATTCATCAAAGCCATATCATCATTGAATCTAGCGAGCGCATAAATGACGCGCTGAAAAAATCGCAACATTTTTTCTCCGATATAATCAAAGAAGGAATCATACTTTATGATTGCGGTGAATTTGAATTATCAGAGCCAGAAGAATTTCAAAAAGAGCAAAAAGAAAAAAACGCCAAAGCAAATTATGAACATTGGTTTGGCGGGGCCACCGGCTTTCTGGCTGATTACAAAAGTGCCATTGAAAGAAATGATTATAAGCGAGCGTCATTTTACCTACATCAGGCCACCGAAAGCTTTTACAATTGCGCCCTGCTCACACTTGGCGGCTATAAGCCAAAATCACATGACCTCGAAGAATTAAATCAACTTTGCGTTTTTTATTCTCACGATTTTTTAACCATTTTTCCAAAAGCCACCCATGAACAAAAAGAATGTTTCGCGATTTTGCAGAAATCATATATTGATGCGCGCTACAGCCAGTCTTTTGATGTCAGCAAATGGCAGTTAGAATATCTAAATAGAAGAGTTGAAGATTTAAAACTGCTCGTTGAAAGCATTTGTAAGTAACAAAATTTTTACGACTTCATAACAAATCTCCTTTAAATCCATATTGCCGCATTATCTAACTTCTTCTTTTTTGTTCTAAAATTTAGGAGGCTTTATGGAACAAAAGAAAACCAACATTCACACCAGCGGAAATCCAAAACTACTCGCCGATGATGCGCTGCTCTACATCGAGCAACTCACCGATGAATTTGATGAAAATGCGCAGCCGCAGCGTGAACTTAGGCAGGCTGAAAAATTTATAACTTCCCAAGAAGATGACGCACTAAGTGAAAATTGGAGTGAAGATCAGGAAGAACAAAATGAAATTCATAATAATTTTTTCGACAACCAGCCGCAGGAAAAAAAGCAGGATATCGCACCGCATAAGCCGCCGCGCTAAATCAATACCACGATCTTCTTCCCAACCATCTGCGCCGGGTAAAAAAATAATGATATCGCGACGAGCTATTTATTGATAAAAGAGCTCAAAATCAAAAACACCACCACCCACAAAATGAGCGTGATAAAGAAGATCACTTTAGCAATTCCAAAAGCAGTTCCAGCAATTGTTGTGAAGCCAAGAAGCCCCGCCACAATTGACACGATCATAAACATTATTGACCAATAAAGCATAAATTCTCCGAAAAAAAATTTAAAAGTTTCGCGAAAAAATCTGCGCAAATGGCGCAATTAAGTCAGCTATTTTATGCGTAAAAAAACATGCCTGATTTCTTAATTTTTTATAAAGAGCAAAAGCTGGACATCAAAAAAATTTCGATCAGAAATTTTTTCATTATTCCGCCTAATAATTTTTTACTAGATGTTTACTCTTAAAGATCTCTTAACCAATCCAAGTCGCGACTTATTAAAATATACTACAGCCGCCAATATCGCCGCAATTACGAAAATTGATGAACTATATGGCCAGGCAGGAACTTATGATTTTGAACCGATGCCTGATGGTTCATGCGGTGGGATTGTTGTGGTCAGGCATGACGAGCCTGAGCAAAAATTTTTTGTTAAACGATTTGCCGCCGATTTTGCAGGACGCAGCGCCAATTATGACAGCATTTGCGAATTTTTTTATTACAAGCTGCTCGAACATCTCGGCTATGGTCCAAAATGCCATATCACGCAAGATGGTGAGAGAGATTATATTTTGATTTCACAAGATTTAAACCAAGTCAAAACTGAGTCGGGAACAGTGAAGAAATTTGAAACCCACAAAGATAGCATTAAAAAACACCGAGTTAGCCATCATATTCCTAACTCACCAAAAAGTAAAAATTTTTATCGCGATTTTATGGCCAGCGAAATTCTCATAAGATTGCTTGAACTTGATGACGTTCATATGAATACCGGAAATATGGGAACTGTTGTAACCACCGGGCCTAAAACTTCTCCTCATGAACCAAAGGTTAAAACCAAAATAGTTGATTTTACTTTGCCACACAAACTGGTACACCCTGAGGCCGTAATAAGTTTTCAGGAAATTACTGATAGTCTTAGAGAAGTTTGGCGCAGTGATTTTTTATCAAGATTAAACGCAGCAGATCGCGAAAAAGAATATCAGCAGGCTTTGCAAAAAATTTTCTGTGGCGATGAAAAACATCCTCCAATTATGGATGCTATTTCTGTGGCTTATGAGGAATGTGTAAGAGAAATGACACCAACACAATCAAGAGCTAAACTTGATCGCATGGTGGAACAAATTAAACTGAAAGTTCACTCCAATATAGAGTCTGTCGCACTGCATTCCAGCTTATAAAAAAACGCGCTGCTTTGCCTTAAGGAAATTTTAAGAATCCATGTCAATCTTCTACGCAATTTAAAATTTAAGTCTGAAACATAAATGATTGCCGTTCCCCAGAAAAATAATCGCGCCATAACTTTCACTATATCTACACTACTTTTAATTGCCCTCGCCGCTTTTGGCTTTTTCCACTTTCACCATAAAGGCACCCAAGAAGTTGAAACTGAATTTCCGGTTACCAATCCATGGCGCGAAAATTTGGAAACCAAAAAAGAATATGTCGCGCAAATCCGCGCCGCACAGCATATCGAATTGCGCTCACTCGAAAAAGGTTATCTGCAAAATATTTTTGTTGATGAAGGCCAAACAATTACCAAAGGCCAAAAGATGTTTCAGATCATGCCGCTCTTGCTCGAAGCGGAATTTAAGAAAGCCGAAGCGGAATATCATCTCGCAAAAATTGAATATGACAACACTGCGACTTTGCAAAAGCGTAATGTGGTCTCCGTCAATGAATTAGCCCTCGCCAAGGCCAAGCTTGATAAAGCCAGCGCTGAAATGGATCTCGCGCAAGCCCATCTTCAATTTACAACTGTTATTGCGCCGTTTGACGGAATTATGGATCGTTTTCAGGTTCGTCTGGGAAGCCTTGTTGATGAAGGACAGCTGCTTACTACACTTTCAGACAATAGCAAAATGTGGGTCTATTTTAATGTCTCGGAAGCTGATTATCTCGATTATATGCAGCGCAAAAAAACTGATAGTGACAATGCGCCCGTTGAGCTGCTACTGGCCAACGGCAACCTCTTTTCCCAAAAAGGAAAAATCGATACCATCGAAGCCGATTTCAATAATGAAGTTGGCAACGTGGCGTTCCGCGCTTCTTTCCTAAACCCGGATGGGCTACTGCGTCATGGCGAAACCGGAACTGTTTTACTGTCGAAAAAATATGAGAATGCTTTGGTGATTCCGCAGAAAGCCACCTTTGAAGTTTTGGATAAAAAATTCGTTTATGTGGTTGATGCCAGTAATGTCGTGCATTCGCAGGAAATTTCGATCAGTGCTGAAATTCAACATTTATTCATCATCGCTTCCGGCGTTAACGAAAAAGATAAAATTTTGCTCGAAGGGCTCGGCAAAATTCATAATGGCGATGTAGTACAAACCGCATTCCAGGATAGTGCCACCGTTAAAAAAGGTTTAATGCTGACCACAAAATAATTTTATGTTTGAGAAATTTTTACACCGTCCGGTTCTTGCCATCGTTGTCTCTCTCATCATTGTGTTCCTCGGAATCCTTGCCGCTCTAACTTTGCCGGTGTCGCAATTTCCGCGTATCGCCCCAACTCGCGTTACAGTTTTCGTAACTTTCCCCGGCGCCAATGCTGACGTTATCGTGCAATCGGCTTTGATTCCGCTTGAACAAATCATCAACGGTGTTCCCGGCATGCGTTATATGAGCTCTTCAGCAAGTAGTGCCGGCGAAGGTGAGATTCAGATTTATTTTGATATGGATGTTGATCCAAATGATGCGGTTGTGCTTGTGAAAACGCGCGTCGATCAAGCCCTCAACAAATTGCCGCCCCTGGTGCAACTTGAAGGTGTAATCGTGCAAGCTGTTCAGCCCAGCATGTTGATGTATGTTAATCTTTACAGCACCGATAAAGAAGCTGACGAAAAATTCATTTTCAATTACGCCAATATCCGCCTGCTTCCCGAGCTAAAACGCATCACCGGTATTGGTCAGGTGCAAAATTTGGGTTCACGAACTTTCGCAATGCGCATCTGGTTAAATCCTGATCGCATGCGTGCTTATAATGTTTCAACTGACGAAGTGATGAAGGCAATTGCCGATCAAAGTATCGTTGGTCACCCGGGAAGAATCGGCAGCAGCTCGGGCAAAAAAGCGAAATCGCTTGAATATACTCTGATTTATAAAGGTCGCTTCAACCAGCCTGAGCAATATGAAAATATTATCATTCGCGCCAATCCAAACGGCGAAATTCTTTATTTAAAAGACATCGGAAAAGTTGAACTCGATAGTGAATTTTATGATATTTATTCCACCGTCGATGGTCATCCATCCGCTTCCATCATACTCAAACAAACCTTCAACAGCAACGCCAACGAAGTAATCAAAAACGTCAAAACCAAACTTGAAGAATTGCACAAAGATTTTCCATCGGGCATGGATTACAAAATCAGTTATGACGTTTCGCAATTTCTCGAAGCCTCGATTCACAAGGTTATGCACACACTTTTCGAAGCTTTCATTTTGGTTTCGCTCGTAGTGTTTTTATTTTTAGGCGATTGGCGCTCCACTTTAATTCCGGTGTTGGTGGTGCCGGTGTCATTGATTGGCGCATTTTTCTCGATGCAGGTTTTCGGGCTTTCAATAAATCTCATCACACTTTTTGCGATGGTTCTCGCAATTGGTATCGTAGTGGACGACGCGATTGTCGTGGTTGAAGCGGTGCATGCCAAAATGGCCGAAGATAATTGTTCGCCTTATGACGCAGTGCAAAGAGTGTTAGGCGAAATCAGCGGCGCGGTAATTGCCATCACGCTTTTGATGGTGGCGGTATTTGTGCCAATTGCCTTTATGACTGGTCCGGTTGGTGTTTTGTTGAAACAATTTTCGATCACGATGGCTTCTGCTATTACACTTTCTGGTATTGTGGCGCTTACTCTCACACCGGTTTTAAGTGCAATGATTTTGAAGAAACACTCGCACAGCAATCATCATCCCGCCAAAAAAACTACGATCACAAAATTCATCGAAAAATTTAATCACAGCTTTGAAAAAGTTTCGAATATTTATGTCGGATTTTTGCATCATGTTGTGAAGCGCAAAATTCTCACCGCTTTTGTGCTGCTGTGCTTTGGTGGCTCAATTATTTTACTCAGCCAATTTGTTCCATCCGGCTTCATTCCAAATGAAGATCAGGGCATGATTTATGCCATTGTGCAAACTCCGCCCGGATCAACGCTGGAAAAGACTTACGAGGTTTCAACCAGACTTGGTGAAATCGCTAAAGATATTGAAGGCATTGAATCAGTTTCTTCTCTCGCCGGTTTCGAGATTTTAACCGAAGGCCGCGGCTCTAATGCCGGAACCTGCTTCATCAATTTAAAAGATTGGGATGAGCGCAAACAAAGTGTGCATGACATCATCAAAGAACTTGAAGAAAAAACTAAAGATATTGGTGCCATCATTGAATATTTTGAACCGCCAACTGTTCCCGGCTATGGCGCCACCGGGGGTATCGCTTTTCGCATGTTAGATAAAAACAACACCACCGATTACCGCACTTTTGACACACTCAACAAACAATTCATGGATGGCCTGCGCAAGCGCCCTGAGCTTAGCGGAATTTTCACTTTCTACTCCGCAACTTTCCCGCAATATGAATTGCAGATCGACACCAAACTCGCGATGCAAAAAGGCGTGGTGATTGGAGATGCCATGGAAAATTTGAACATCATGATTGGTAGTACTTATCAACAAGGTTTCATCCGCTTCGGACAATTTTTCAAAGTTTATGTCCAATCACTTCCTGAATTCCGCGATTTGCCAACTGACGTTTTGAATTTCTACACCAAAAATGATAAAGGCGAAATGGTGCCTTATTCTTCCTTCATGCATTTAGACAAAACCCAGGGGCCCAATGAATTAACGCGTTTCAACTTATATAATTCTGCCTCAATTCGCGCAACTCCATCGCCTGGATTTACCACCGGTGAAGCTATTAACGCCGTAAATGAAGTGGCGAAAAAATTATTGCCGCGTGGCTATGACGTGGCTTGGGAAGGTTTGTCATTTGATGAATCACGACGTGGTTATGAAGCACTTTATATTTTCATCGTCGTCTTGCTCTTCGTTTATTTCGTGCTCTCGGCGCAATATGAAAGTTTCATAATTCCACTCGCCGTAATTTGCTCGCTGCCTCCAGGAATTTTTGGTTCATTTTTATTGCTAAAATTTATGGGCCTCGCCAATGACGTTTACGCACAAGTTGGTCTCATCATGTTGATTGGTTTGCTTGGCAAAAATGCCGTGCTAATCGTCGAATTTGCGCGCCAAAAACAAGAACGTGGCATGCCGGTTTTGGATGCCGCAATTGAAGGTGCAAAAGTGCGCTTCCGTCCAATCCTCATGACCTCTTTCGCCTTCATCGCCGGTCTAATTCCAATGACTCTCGCCAGCGGTGCCGGTTCTGTTGCCAATAACACGATCGGCGCTTCAGCGCTTGGCGGCATGTTACTTGGTACAATTTTTGGCGTGCTAATCGTGCCGGGATTATATTATATTTTCGGATCCCTCGCCACCCACAAAAATATGATTCAGGATCAACATAAAGAACCGCTAACTGAAACTTTTAGTCGTGACAAAAATGATGAGTAAAATCAGAAAACAAATTTTGCCTTGTTTCGCATCACTTTGCCTCGTGCTGCAAAGCTGCGCGCCATCGCTGCCGCAATATAAAAATGTGCCGAGTGAAAAAATTAACGCACCGCAAAATTTTCCTAAACAAACTGAAGGTGATGATACCGACGAAACAGCTGATTTAGTGGCCAAAAACTGGAAATTATTTTTTGAAGATCCGCAATTAGTTTCACTCATCGAAATCGCTTTGACGAATAATCAGGATTTAAATATTTTAGATCAGCAGATCAGCATCGCGAGCAATGAGATCATGGCGCGCCAAGGTCAATATTTGCCGAAAGTGGGAATCGCGGGCGCATTGCAAACCGAAAAAACCAGCAAATTATCCAGCCGCGGCGCCACTGATGAAGCGGCGGGATTGCCCAATCACTTGAATAATCGCACACTTGAAATCAACGCTTCGTGGGAAGTCGATATCTGGAAAAAATTACGCAACTTTGCCAAGTCCGCTTATTACGAATATCTCGCTTCAATTGAAGGCCGCAAATTTATGGTCACACAAATTGTTGCCGAAGTTTCTTCCGATTATTTCGAATTGATGGCGCTTGATAACCAACTCGAAATTGTTGACCAATATATCAAAACTTTGCAGCAAGCGCAAAATGTAATCGAATTGCAAAGATTGGCAGCGCGCACTGATTCTCTAGCTGTCAAACGTTTCGCCGCGGAAGTGCTGAAAAACAAAAGTCGCCACTATGAAATTCAGCAGCAAATAATTGTTACTGAAAATCATCTCAACACTTTGCTTGGCCGCTTGCCGCAACCAATTGAACGTCCGTCGAAAAAATTTATTGATATAAAAATGCAGCAAGTTGCAACAAATGTGCCTTCCGATTTGCTCAATAATCGCCCCGATGTGAAAGAAGCAGCACTCAAACTCGAGGCTACGAAACTTAGTGTAAAAGCGGTGAAAGCGCAATTTTATCCATCCCTTAATATTGATGCGAATCTGGGATATACTTCGTTCAACGGCAAACATTTCATCAATACACCAACCACACTTTTTTATGATGCCGCTGCTGGTCTTACTGCGCCGCTGCTCAATCGAAATGCCATCAAGGCAGAATATTTTTCGGCCAATAATCGCCAGATTGAAGCCATTTATAATTATGAACAAACTTTCATCAAAGCTTTCGCCGAAGTTTCAAATCAATTAGCGGCAGTAAAAAATTTGAAGCAGATTTATTCACTGAAAGCGCAACAGACAAAAGCTCTCGCGCAATCATTTGAAATTTCCAACGATCTCTTTCGCGCCGCGCGCGTGACTTATCTCGAATCACTTTTAACCAGACGCGATTATCTCGAATCGCAAATGCAATTGATGGAAATAAAACAGCAGCAGCTCGCAGCTTATGTGAATTTATACCGCGCGCTTGGCGGCGGCTGGAGAAATGAGCAATAATTTATATCGCCGAAATTTTTCATAATAGCGCCTTTACATCTTTTGTTTTTATCACGCGGTTAATATCAACCAAACTGTAAAAATATTATGGCACGTTACGGAAAAAAAGCGCAGGACAAAGTGGAAAAAGCCATGCATGAAATGAAGCGTGGAAAACTGAAATCTGGCGGTTCAGGAAAAAAAGTTACGAGCAGAAAACAGGCAATCGCAATTGGCCTGTCAGAGGCGCGCAAGGAAGGCGGGAAAGTGCCGAGTAAGAAAAAATCTTCTTAGAAAAACAACATATTCGTTATCATTGGCCTGAAAGGCCGAGGATGACGAGTTTTTTTTACAACAGATATTACCCCAAAATCCAATCTTGGGCTTCACTAATCTGATTATATTTAAAGATCTTAATTTCGGGATGAACACGTCCTCGCGCAATTCGCGCCACAATTTTCGTGAAAAATCCACCCATCACCAAAGCAGCTTTTTTGAATTTTTGATGATTGTTTGCCGCGAAATTTAAATATTCGCTGCGATTTTGCGCGCCATTCCAATAAGGAAATTTTTTGGAATTTATAATAATGCCCATCAACTCGCCGCGCGTTGTAAAATAAGGATCGATGATCTTTGAAATTTCGGCAAAATCATCCGCCGTGAAAGGATTTTCTACATCAAGAAGTAAAATTCCGTGATGATCGTCAAACTGGCAGAACAACTCATTTTGCGTGCGGACTTCCTTGAAAGTGAGCTCGATAAAATTGTCATTTTTGGTCATTTACAATCTCCCTTAAAAAAAATTTCTGCCTTATGAGCTTTTATTTTTTCGTAGTTTTCAACCATTATTCGAGCGCAATCTCATATAAAATTTTTTCGATATTTCCTGCATAGCCAATCTCAGCAATCACCATTTTCAATGCGTCGCAGCAGTTGATCTCGTGGCTGTCTTCAGGCACTGAAATTTTTTGCGCGATCTTTTCAATATCAGGATTTTTGTTGGCGAAATAAAATAAAGTTACATGCGGCTCATAATCATCAAGCAAGCCCGGCATACCATATTTCACAACTTGCTGGCGCTGGTCTTTTTCAAGCTCACCATATGAATCAATATAGCGCGCTAAAATTCCGAGACGATAAGGATTGGCGATTTCAACGACGCGACGATGAATTTTTTTCAATTCATAATTTTCTTTGGGCATCCAATTGATGTAGCGCTGCTCGGAGGTTTTTATTTCTTTGCCCAAAGTGAGACGAAATTTTTCGAAATGCTGCGCCTTTAATTCCTTTTGCAATTCCTCAATTTTGCCACTTGAGAAACGCCCCTGAAATAAAGTGATGTGATAGATATTGCGAAAATTCGGCAAGGCAGGAACACGCGCCGCAATCGCGTGATTCATTTTTTGCGCCTGCGTTAAATATTCGTCTGGCATCAAAATTGCGATGCCATATTCCTTATCTTGCGCAAAGCCTTGTTTGGGCATCACGCAAGAAATCAGGATGAAGAAAATCAAGATAACATTTTTCATGATTGTGAGTGATTTTAGTTTATGAAATGGGCTGCACAATCAATTGAGACACACATAAATTTTCCATTATCAAATCGTGGAAAATTTCTAAATTGTGGATAGGTAAAATAATTATGGTAAATCCGGGCCTTCTCTATCACTGTGCTGTGCGGAACTTACTCGCGCCCTTTTTACTTGCCCCGGTGGGCGATCGTCACTTCTTTGCAAAAATTCCGTAATTGCTATATCCAGCTCCGCTTTTCGCTGCCCACTCAGCTCTATTGGATTATCCATTATCAATTCCAACGCTGCAACTTCTTCACCGACTCTTTCTGAAATTTTTTTCCTGAAATAATTTGCTTCAGCTAAAATTTGGCAAACCGCATCACTAGCTCCGCGACAAGACAGAGATTTTAAACTTTTATTTTCCCGAATCATCATCGCAACTTCCGTCGCACGCGCAATATCGGTCAAATTATTATCAAGATGTAATTTTGACAACACGGCTTGCGGCGAGGCTAATGCTGTGCGCAAAGCTCTATAACCTTGGGCAGTAATATCAGGATTCGCGGAAATATTTAGTGAGCGTAAATTTTGATTATTGGCTAAAACATTAGAAATCATTGCCGCACTTTCATCATTAAGCATATTTCCGGCAATGTTTAAATTTTGCAGCGCACATTGAGTCTCTCCTACTGCAGCTAAAGCATGAAAAATATGACGAGCAGCGTTATGCATCATCTCATGGTTGGATAAATTTAGCTCTTTTAGAACATTATTTTTCATCAACATCTTTGTAAGGGCCACTGCTTCGCCTTCTCCGATCACCTGATAAACTACCCGCTCTTTATAGCTAACATCAAGCTTGGTTAAACTGCGATTGACATAGGTCAAAGCTTTCGCAATAGCTTGTAATCCTTCGGCGCTTAATTGATCGCGCAAAGTAAGCTCCTTCAATGTAGTATTGTCGTGTAATGCCAAGGCAATACCGAAATCTGCGGCTCTCTCTTCATTATATTTTCCTGAAATTTCCAACACTTCCGAAATTTCTCCTTCAGGAAAACTCATGTGCAATGGATAAGATTGCAAACTTCTTGCTCGTAATCTTCCCACCAAATTTTGCGGAGCTTCTGCTGACGTGGTTTTGACAGAAACTCCGGCAAAATAGCTATGACTAGGCATTATCTCAGTAAAAAAGATTTTAACTTTATTTTGCTGTCACGCCAAGTGGGATAAAATTTATCCATCAAAGCGTGAAAGCGCTTGGTATGTTTGCGCTCAAGGAGATGGTTCATTTCATGAATTATTATATATTCTAAACAATCAAGCGGGGTTTTTGCTAAATCGAGATTTAGCCAAATGCGGCGCGCCCTGATGTTGCATGTGCCCCAGCGTGTTTTCATTTTTTTGATGCCAAATTGTGCCACCTTCACATCCATTTCTTCTTGCCATTTTTCAATGAATTGCGGGATAAGTTTTTTTAATTCAGCGCGATAAAATTGATCGATAATTTTCTGACGGATTTTTTTTGTTGAATGCGGCCGTACTTGTAAAATTAAGCATTCATCAACAATTTTTACCTGTGGTTTTTTCTCAACTTCAATTACTTCGAGGATAAATCTTTTACCGAAAAAAAAATGTTCTTCACCACTTCTAAATTGCAGCGCAGGCGAATATTTTCTGGCACGGATTCTCTCTTGGCACTTTTTTATCCACTCAATTTTATCCGCAAAAAAACGATAAATTTTTTCAATATCCATGCGAAACGGCGCCGAAAGTTTCACTTGCCCATCGGGCGCGCAAACACGTATATTAAGGTATCGCACCTTTTTTCGCTGCAACTGCGCTTCAATGTTTTGTAATGATAATTTTTCCAAAATTTTGAGTGACAAAATAATTTAGTCTTTCCAGTTTTCCTGATCTTTTAATTAATTAGTAAAATGAAATTTATCAAAATTTTCACGCTAATTTTTCTTTTTTCTTGCTCGTCTTTCGCGATGCCACGCGGCTATTTTCCGATGATGTGGTTAGATGAAAAAAACCTGGTTGCGGTTTTTGGAAATGAAATTTTGCAATATAATATTGAACTCAACCAAAGCGTAAAAACTTTTTACAAAGCCGATAGAAATCTTTTAAAACTTGATCCGACACATTTTTGTTTTGCCCAAAATCGCTGGATTTTGCGCGCCGTAAAACTTGATGATACGGTTAATACACTCGACCTCAATCCCCACGACTTACGCCAGGCCCGGTTGCATGATGGCTTTGGCAATTTTAACCAATTTGCCTGCACGCCAGAAAATGAAATGCATCAAAATCTTCTGCTTGCAGCGCCGCCTCCGGAAATTTCTTTTCACAATAAAAATTTTTCTTTCATGCGCTTTGCGCCGCGCGGACAACTCATCAAAGAGTCCGACGGCGAAGCTTATATTTATGCGAGCAGCAACAGCTTTTTGATCAATGCCAGAAATTCGGAAGGAGTAGATAAAAAAATAATTTTAAGCGGCAGCAATCATCAAAATATTTCTGATTTCAATGGCGTAAACTCAACTTTTGATAAAGTAAAAAATTTATATTTATGGTATCTGGAAACAACCTGTTTTCAAAAAAACGCCTGGCCGCTGAAGGCTTGGTGGATCTCGCGCGATCTTGATGTGGTGTCGGATTTATTTATTCCGCAAGGCCCGTGGGTTGGTGAGCAAAAAACTAATTGTAGTGATTGCAAAGCCGAGATGAAAATTTATAGCAATGACGGAAAAATTTTTATCAAAATTTGGGGTGATGCCATTAATCTTGAGAATCGCGGAATTTATCAATTAATGAACCATGCCGACAGCGAAAAAGCGCATTGGAAAAAAATTATTTTTGAAGAAGTGAGTTCAGAAATTTTATTCTCGCCAGATAGTTGCCGCATCGCTTATCTAGGAAAAAATAATGAAGCAAAAATTTCCTCAATTTGTCACCTGCAGGAGGCCAATCATAATTTTTAATTGCCGAATTTTTTCAGCCAATTGAGCAATAAAAATGACGCAATTGAAAGCAGCAGGAAGCCAATAAACATCGGAGTTAAGCTGCCATTATAACTTTGACCAATCATTGCTCCAATCACTGCCGAAATTCCACTGGATAAAGATCCAACAAATGCCGAAGCAATTCCCGCATAATGCTCCATCGGCTCCATTGCGAGAGCATTTAAATTGCCAAACATCAAGCCCATGCAGAAAAAAACGATTACCATGTAAATCATGAAAAGTGCAATTGGCATATGCTGTTCTTGAAGCGAAAGCGGCAAGAAAATCAGCGACATTACAATTGTCACAAGCAATGCATAATGGCAAAGCAACTTCATGCCAAAGCGGCGCACGATCATAGAATTCACAATTGAAGCCGCGCCAATTGAGAGCGCAGAGATTGCGAAATAATAAGCGAAATTTTTTCCAACTCCGAAATAATCCTGAAAAATCTGGCGTGAAGAATTTAGATAACCAATCAGCGCGCCAAATACCAGCCCGGCACAAATTGAATAGCCAAGCGTAATTCTATTTCCCGCCACTTTGCAAAAATCATGCCAGATAGTTTTGAGATTAAATGGGCGTACATCCTTTGCTTTCAAGGTTTCGGGCAAACGAAGATAAGTCCAGAAAAATGCGATAATTGCGGCAACCAAAAAAATTCTAAAAATCACGCGCCAGCTTGCCACCAGCAAAATCGCCTGCCCGATGCTTGGAGCAATCACCGGAACTAAAATAAAAATCGTCATGATGAATGACATTACGCGCGCCATTTCGCGGCCGCGATAAAGATCGCGTGTCACGGCAACGCTTATAATTCGCGGGCCCGCAGCACCAAAGCCTTGAAGGAAACGTCCAAATAACATCATCGAAAAACTGGTGGCACTTAGACTCAAAATATTTCCGATGATGAAAATTATCAGCCCCACATAAATCGTACCGCGCCGCCCGAAGCTGTCAGAAACCGGGCCATAAATGATCTGTCCAAAAGTGAAGCCCAGAAAAAGCATGCCGATGATATATTGTGAATCATTCTCATTAGCGATGTGGAATTCTTCGCCAATCACAAAAAGCGCGGGCAAGATGGTGTCAATTGACATCGCCATGAGCGCGACATAGAGCGCCATGAGTGCAACAAATTCAGCGAAGAAAATTTTTTTGTCGGCATGTTTGTTCATAGCAATGGTTGTTTGGATTTAGAGCGTCATTATATATTTCAGATCCTAAGTGCATTAAATTAAAAAATATGAAATTATTTCCCGCGATTTTTTTTGGCCATGGCTCGCCAATGAATGCCATTGAAAATAATGCTTATACAAAAAGTTGGGCAGAAATTGTCAAAGGCCTCCCTCGCCCACGCGCTATTCTCATGATCTCAGCGCATTATGAAACTGCAGGAAGCAAAATCACTGCAGCGCCAAAATTAAAAACCATTCATGATTTTTACGGATTTCCCAAGGAGCTTTTTGATGTAAAATATGAACCAAAAACCGATTTGGAATTAGCGAAAAAAATTCAGAAATTAATTCCTGGCGCCCAACTTGATGAATCACATGGAATTGATCACGGCGCTTGGTCAGTTTTAATTCATACTCATCCAAGCGCAGCAATTCCGGTGCTGCAACTCAGTATCGATAAAAATAAAACTGCCAAAGAACATTATGAAACGGCAAAAAAATTGCAGGAATTGCGCGATGAAGTTTTGATTTTGGCCAGCGGAAATATTGTTCATAATCTTGCCTTGCTAAACTGGCAGGGCGGCCAATCTTATGATTGGGCAATTAAGTTTAATGATGCCATCAAGAAAGCCATCCTCCAAAATGATCATGAGAAAATCATCGCTTTCGAAAAGCTTGATGGCAGTGAGCTCGCCGCTCCTGACCATGAACATTTTTTTCCCCTGCTCTATATTTTAGCGCAGCAGCAAAAAAATGAAAAAGTGGAAATTTTTTGCGAAGGAATGGAGCTCGGATCCATTTCGATGATGAGCGTAAAAGTTGGATAAAATCTGAGGAAATTTGAAAAATAAAAAACAGAAAATCGCGATTTTTGTAGATGTGCAAAACATTTACTACACTACGAAACAGCAGCATCGCCGGCATTTTAATTATAATGCCTTTTGGCAGGAAGTTACAAAAAATCGCGAAGTTGTAAAAGCTTTTGCTTATGCAATTAGCAGCAGTGATGAAAAGCAAAAACAGTTCCAAAATATTTTGCGCGGCATTGGTTTTGAGGTAAAATTAAAACCTTTCATTCAACGCTCTGATGGCTCTGCTAAAGGCGATTGGGATGTTGGCATCACAATCGACATTATGGAAAATGCTAAAAAATGTGACGTGGTTATTTTGCTTTCAGGAGATGGCGATTTTGATTTATTGGCGAAAAAAGTTACCTCAGATCTCAAACGCGAATTTGAAGTTTATGGTGTGAAAGAATTAACCGCCGACTCATTGATTAATGCGGCGACGAAATTTATTCCAATTACCGCACATCTACTACTGCATTAACGAAGGATTAAGCGGAGTTTGAATAATTTTTTCCTCCAAAATTCTTTCGCAATTTTTTTGCTCGTGGCTGATAAAATTTTTCTCCTTATCATCCATCACAAGCTGCCATTGCTGTTTTACCTTCACCCAATTTCTTATATATTCGCAGTGATATTGCTGATTTTGCGGCATCCAATCTGACGGATCCTTGTCTCCCTTGGCGCGATTGGCACTTTTGGAAACAGCGATTAAAGTTTCCGGATTATCTAAATCATTGGCATAATAAATTTTCTTATCCGCACTCCAAAATTCGCCGCCACTGCGATCCACTTCTTTTAGCGGCACCAGATGATCGATATCTAATTCATGAGGATCAGTAAAATCCTGATCGGTGTAAGGATCATGCCACTTGCCACTCACAACTTTGCAGCCGCTTTCATCAAGTTTTACTTTTTCCAAACTTTCAGAAATCAAAACTTCCTGACGCGTATTTTGGCAATCGCCATCAGCATCAATCCAATGTTTATAATCTTCGCGATTATATTTATGACCCGGCTGCGAGCCGCGCTGCGCAAGGATCACAACGATCACCACAATTAATAATAAGAAGAAAAGTTTTTTAAAATTACGTAAATTCATAAATTTTTGTGCTCTTGAACCTTGATACTAATGTCAATTTTTTCAAACAATTTGACGGCATAATTCACCTAAACCAAACTAGCGCGCTTGAATCTTTGCCGCCTCAACAAAATATCATAAGGGCAATTTTCCTTTAGGAACTTAAAAAATTAATGATGCGCCGCAATTTTATTTTCCAGATTTTACTTTTGCTGTTTTTTGCGCTTGATGCTCAGGCCTTTGAAACAAACACTGATACGCTTTATTACGTCATCGGAAAAAATGATAATTTGTTCAAGCTCGCCACTTCATTTGATGTCAGTGTTGCAGAAATCCAGCATGCCAATCCGCAAATCAGCGATATTAATTTAATTTATGCCGGCGCGAAATTAATTATGCCAACAAACCACTTGCTGCCTGATGCCAAGCCTGAAGGAATTGTGATTAATCTTGCCGAACCACGTCTTTATTTTTTTAAAGATGATAGCTTCATGACTTTTCCAATCGCGGTTGGCAAAGATAATAAAACACCAACCGGTCACACAAAAATTTTATCGAAAAAAGAAAATCCTTCTTGGATTCCGCCAGCTTCAATTCGCGAAGAAGATCCAAATTTACCAGAAATTGTAGAAGCCGGCCCACAAAATCCTTTAGGAAAATTCGCGCTTTATCTTGATGCCTCACATAATGCAAAATGGCAAAATATCATGATTCATGGCACCAATCAGCCTAAATCAATTGGCGCAAACGTAAGCCACGGCTGCATGCGCCTTTATCCGCAAGATATTGAAAAACTTTTTGCCGCAGTAGAAATTGGCACTGCGGTAACAATTGTTGATCAGAAAATAAAAATATTTGAGCGCGAAAATAAAATTTTCATCGAAGCACATTTTTCTGATAATGAAGATTTGGAAGAACAAAAAATTGCAGCCAGAAAAATTCTTTGCCAAAAAATTTCGTCATGCGAAAGCAAAATCAATTGGAACGAATTTGAAGAAACAATCTCATTGAACCTTGGCATTCCTGTCGTGGTGTCATTAAATGAAGAAAATGAAAAATAATAAAATCTTAGCTCTGCTACTTTTTTGGATAATTTTATTTTTTGGCATCACCGCAATAGCACCAATAAATCGCTATGATTGGATGATGGAAAATATTTTAACGCTGACTTTTTTCATCATACTTGCAGCCACCTTCCATAAATTCCGCTTCTCGAATTTTTCCTATTTTCTTATCACGATTTTTTTTACGCTGCATATGATTGGGGCGCATTATACCTACTCCGAAGTGCCTTTGGGATATTATTTAAAAGATACATTTCACCTAAACCGCAATCACTTTGACCGCATCGTGCATTTCTCTTTTGGCTTTTTAGTAACTTATCCGCTGCGCGAAATTTTACTACGCTCCACAAATGTGCGCGGCTTTATGAGCTATTTTTTACCACTCAATATGGCATTTGCCGCGGGAAGTTTCTTTGAATTAATTGAATGGAGTTTTGTTGCGCTGGTAAATCCAGAACTCGGCGCTGCTTATCTTGGTTTGCAGGGAGATTTTTGGGATGCGCAAAAAGATGTCGGCCTGGCTCTCATCGGTTCACTTCTTGCACTTTTGCTGATTTTTTTATTTGCAAAAAATCAGCAAAAAAACTTACAAGCTCGCTAATTTTCTGCCATCACTTGTATAAACTTTTAATCTTGGATCATCATAATTAACGGTGATTCCTGTTCTTTGTTTGATTGCCTGCACAACTGATGCATCACTTATTTTTTTTGGATCTAGTTTGATTATTTCAGCATTGCTCCAATCACCTTCAATTGAAGCGGCGGAATAGCCGGTCGCAGTTTTTTTCAAATAAATCGTGCCACTATAAACATCAACAGCGTAGGCGATAAGTCCGGGAACGATGAAAAATACTAAACCAATCGCATCAAGCCCGACAATGGCCCAATCCACTTTATCAGAATTTGTTTGTCCGCGGCGGTCGGGATGAAAAACATAACCGCAGGAAGAAATTTGTGTAACCAAGGTTAAAGCTAAAAGTGATGAAATTATTTTACGCATTTGATACCTCCTTTTTTAAATAGAAATTTTGCACCGCGATCTGCGCGCCATTTTGCTTGATTACCTCTGCAACTTTCAACAAAACATTTTGTTTAACGCCACAGAATTCATCGAGCTTTTTTGTGTAAGTAAATGCATCGATTATGATCTCAATTGCGACATCAGAAAACTTATTTACAAAAACTAACACACCTTGCGCGCGATCAATCTCATTATGTTTCATTAAAATTTCTCTTATTTGCACAGTGATTTTTTCAACTTTATCTAAATCTTCATAACGCAATTTCACACTCTCATTGATATGGCGGCTAATCATGCGTGACGTGTTCTCAACCATGATTGTGCTAAAGATGGAATTTGGAATATAGAGCATTCTTTTATCCGGTGTGCGCACATAAGTTAAACGCCAACCGATATGTTCAACTGTGCCTTCAATTTGCCGATCGGGGGAGCGAATCAAATCACCAACCAAAAAAGGTTTATCAAAATAAATCATCAAAGCGCCAAAAAAATTCGCTAGCAAATCACGCGCTGCAAAACCCACCGCAATACCACCAATTCCTCCAAATGCTACCAAGCCTGTGATGTTGATATCAAAGGCGTGAAGCACTATCAGCGCTATAACAACAATGAAGATTATTTTTACAACGGCAGAAATTTTTGTGCCGCTGATTATGGTATTTTTCATGAAAATTTTGGGGAAATAATTTTGTGAGAGTGAATGGTTGGAAATATAAATTCGATATATGCGCTTGGATCAAGAATATAAGTTTTGCATAAATTTTTATTCTTTTTGTTTCACTTTCGCACAGGCAAGATAGGCAATGGTGGCTTATATGAAGGCATCTTCACGAAACTTGGAGATGCAATATTAATCGCGCTTGCTTAGTTTAAAAAAATCTCAACCTAAAAAAATTTTATGACAATTTCAATGTATCAAACTTTGATCCCAACTTCGATTCATTTTCTGGAAAATCTTGCTAATGTTTTGAAGAAAGGTGCGGCTCATGCGCAAGCAAAAAAAATCGATGAAAAAGTTTTAATTAACTCACGCTTATTTCCTGATATGTTTCCACTTTCACGCCAGGTGCAAATTGCCTGTGATGCCGTAAAAGCAGGTGCAGCAAGGCTTGCCGAGATTGAAGTTCCGAGCCATCCTGATGTTGAGGAAACTTTTGAACAACTTTTACAACGCATCCAAAAAACAATCGTTTTTTTGCAAACCATCAAAAAAGAACAAATTGACGGCAAAGAAGATTTGAAAATTTCTTACACCCAACGCGGCAAAGAAAATAACTTCATCGGCCAGCCATATTTACTAAATTACGTTTTACCGAATTTATTTTTCCACATTACCACAGCTTACGATATCTTGCGCCACAATGGTGTGGAAGTTGGTAAGAGAGATTATTTGGGAAATTCTTAATTCCTGCTCTGCCCCTGAGCTCGGCGGAGTTTGCAACTCCGCTGAAATGTTCATGCCTATTTTGGAATGAACATAAGGGCGCGATTGCAAATCACGCCCAGCACCAAGTCCTGCTTTAATTAATTGATCAGAAGTTCTAAAAATATCTCCCCATATTTTTTCAATTTCACTTCGCCAAAGCCGCTGATTTTTGAAAGTGCCGCCAAATTTTTTGGCTGGGTTTTGATCATCTCAAGCAGAGCTTTATCATGCAAAATTACGTAAGGCGGAACCTTCTGAGCTTGCGCGATTTCTAGGCGTTTGGCTTTTAGTTTAGAGAATAAATCTTGTTCAAAATCACCATCAAGATTTAGCGCGACTTTGTTTTTTATTTCTTTTTTAGCTTTGGTTTTGGCGGTGATTTTTCGCAGTTGCAGCGAATATTTTTGCTGCAGAAATTTTCTGCCCTCTTCAGTGATGTGAATTGCACCATGACCTGCGACATCAATTTTTATCAATCCAAGAGATAAAATCTGACGGAAAATTCCTTGCCATTCAACTTTAGAAAATTCTTTGCCCACACCAAAAACTGAAAGCTTGTCGTGACGGAAATTTTTTATGCGCTCATCATCAGTTCCAACTAACACATCAACTAAATATCCAACGCCAAAGCGCTGCTCGCAACGAAGCACGGCTGAAAGCGCTTTTTGCGCTGCGATATTTCCATCAAAAGTTTCTGGCGCATTTACGCAATTATCGCAATTGCCGCAAGGCTCACAAACATCGCCAAAATATCCGAGCAAAACTTGACGACGACATCTTGGCGTTTCGCAAAGTGACAGTAATGCATTTAATTTTTGGCGCTCGATTCTTTTTTGATTTTCCGGCGCGTCTGATTCTTCAATAAAATTGCGCTGCGAGGCAATATCAGAAAGTCCGTAACACATCCAAGCCGTTGATGGCAGGCCGTCGCGCCCTGCTCTGCCGGTTTCTTGATAATAAGCTTCAATTGATTTTGGCAGGTTTAAATGTGCTACAAAGCGCACGTCGGGTTTGTCAATTCCCATGCCAAAGGCAATTGTTGCAACCATGATAATGGCATCTTCGCGCAAAAAACGTTCGAGATTTTTTTGGCGAGTTTTAGCATCCATTCCGGCATGATATGGCAAAACTTTAAAACCTTCGGCGCGCAGCTCTCCCGCAGTTTCATCAACATTTTTTCGCGACAGGCAATAAACAACGCCGCTATCTTTTTTGTGATTTTCATTGATGAAATTTATGAGCTGGGTTTTGGAATTTTTGCGCTCTGTTATTGCGTAAAAAATATTTGGACGATCAAAACCGGAGCGAAAAATTTTCGCATCTTTTAGGCCGAGTTTTTCAATAATATCTTTTTGCGTAGCATCATCTGCAGTAGCGGTTAGCGCGATTCGCGGCACATCGGTGAAAACTTTTTCTAAAATATTTAGCTGGGTATAAACCGGGCGAAAATCATGTCCCCATTGCGAAACACAATGCGCTTCATCAATTGCGAAAAGTGAAATTTTTACATCGCATAACAGCTCCAAAAATTCCGGCATCAACAAACGTTCCGGCGAAACGTAGAGCAATTTCAATTCATTATTTTTGAGATGCTCTTTGATGGAAAAAACTTCTTTGGCTTCAAGGCTGGAATTGATCGCTTCAGCTTTTACGCCTTCCTGTTTTAGCGCTTCAACCTGGTCTTGCATCAGCGCAATTAAAGGCGAGATGATGATGGCAACTCCATCCAAACAAAGGGCGGGAATTTGATAACAAAGAGATTTTCCACCTCCCGTTGGCATCAAAACAAAGCAATTATTTCCTGAAATTAAATGTGTGATGATATCTAGCTGCGAGCCTCTGAAACTATCATATCCAAAAATGGTTTTGAGAATGTGGTGTGGGTTTTTTTGTGATGTTGGCATTAAATTATTTATACAATTTCGTATTCACGAGCAAGTAACCGCGATAAGAAGTTTGCGCGTAATTTTTCGTATTCATTGCGTGATATAAATCGCTTAAATTAATCCATATCCACGGATTTCTATGCGCTGCAACATCAAGCATCAAAACTGAATCTGATTGCTCGTCATAAGCTGCAACTGGCGAGAAGTGGCCGCCCATCAAGCCTTTGTATGAGTGATCATAGTTAAGCAACAAAAATTCTTTGTCAGAATTTACTACTTTTTTTACTAATTCTCTGAACTCGGAAAGTTTTTCATCAGAGAATTTATCGACATTAACCAGTTTCGATTTCACACCGTGAATGCGCAGCATTTTTTGCAATTCATCAATATCGATGCCACCGCCGAAAGTGCCGTCTTTCTTGGTGATTTTCATGCTGATAGCGCGACGATCCAAAACTTTATCTGTTTCTTCATTAAAGAAATTTGAATCATTGATCAGACGATATTGCAGCGGATATTTTTTGCCTTCAATTGTGATTGGCCATTCTTCAATCACCGGAAATGGCGTGTGGTTCAATTCATAAATTGCTGAAAGCACAACTGTTGCCGCAGCTTGTCCGCAATTTGCCGGATTATTTTGCGGTTTGAAATGATGTGCTAAACGAAAGAAATCATCTTTAAATTTAGTGCGGTTAAAACGCTCGATGCCTTCTTTGCTATCCCAGTTTACAACTGCAGTGCTAAGACTGTAGCGGCTCGCCGGATATTCATCATAATGGAATGTAAAGCTTTTGGTTAGAAGTTTTTCATCGGCCATAGCAGCATTTGCGCAAAGCAAAACTGAACCAATGAGGACAAGGTTTTTTAAGGATTTCATAAGTTATAATTTGGAGGTTGCGGATTTTTTGGAAAGCGGTGAAGCGCTTAAATTAATGGCGGTTTTGATACATTCAACCATCGCAGAAAAAATAAAGGGCCGGTTTGCGCCGGCCCTCCTTTTCTAGAAATAATATAGCACACCAACTTTCAACACGTTTAATTTCACTGTTCCAAGTGAATAAGGTGTATCAAATCTTTGTTGCGTATATTCTGCTTTAGCATCCCAGTTTCTATTAATTTTAAACAAAAGACCTAAGCCATAAATTGAAGTGAATTTATTTTGCGTATCAGTGCTTGAATTCAATTGGTAACGCAAATTAGCCAGCCCGTAAGTTAAATAACCTGAGATATTTTGGTCGAAATCATAACCCAGATTAAGCTTCGCGCCGTAGCGTCCGTTGAATTGTAGAGTTTTGGAATTTGAGCTATCGAACTGATCGTAAAAAACTTCTGGCGCTAAGAAAACGCGATCGAAATTTTTGCGATAGCCTAAGTCAATTCCAAGACCAAGTCTGACATTATTATCATCATGGCGGTGATCCGCTGTTGTTAAGATGATATCTGCACCTGCATAACCAGCATCTCTATCTCTGGCGTAAGACGCAGATGAGATTAGCAAAGCACATAACAGACTTGCGATCAGATTTTTTTTCATAAGTTTTTTAATTTAATTGTTTGGTAACAATTGCATTAAACCCACCGACCCATGATGCACCTGCTTGTAGGCACATCGCAGTGAGACTTGGATTTTTGCAATCCAGGCAAACTAGATAGTTTCCCTTTCCATAGTTTGGCAACTAGAAAGGGATTGATTTGGGTAACATAATATCAAGCTGCTGCTTCAATAAATTTCAAGCCCTGCATTCATGTAATGTCATTTATTGATGAGGTCGCTACCTTCACTAGCACTTTTCTGCCAAGACTTGGTGGCATATACAAAATAAATTATTTAATTGTAAAATCGATTTAGCGCCAATGATAAAAATCATGTCATTTTAGGCGCTGGCTTCTATAAAGCGCGCCGTTTCTTCCTCCATCAAACATCTTTAAAACGTGATCAAAGCCAAAGACCTCGCAATTTCTTTTTCCGGGCGAGATATTTTTACCAATGGAAATTTCATAATTAATCGCGGCGATAAAGTCGGTTTGATCGGCAAAAATGGCAGCGGTAAATCGACTTTCCTGAAATTAATTTTAAAAAAACTTGAGCCTGATGAAGGCGCGGTTGAAATCCCCAAAGGCTACAGAATCGGGCATTTGGAGCAACATATTCATTTCACTCACGAAACGGTAATCGAAGAAATTTCGAGCGTTCTTCCACCTGAACGCGAACATGAAGCATGGAAAGGCGAAAATATTTTATATGGCCTGGGTTTTTCTTATGATGATTTGCAAAAAGATCCCAAAAAATTTTCCGGCGGCTATCAGGTGAAATTAAATCTCGCAAAATTATTGCTGATGGAACCGCAAATGCTCTTGCTTGATGAACCAACCAATTATCTCGACATTCACTCAATTCGCTGGCTCAAAGAATTTTTGTTAGATTGGGAAGGCGAATTGATTTTGATTACGCATGATCGCGGTTTTATGGATCAGATCATCACGCATACACTGATAATTCACCGTCGCACTTTCAAAAAAATTCCGGGCAACACGCAAGGCGTGCGCGAAAAAATCGCTGCCGAAGAAGAAATTTATGAGAAAACGCGCATCAATGAAGAGAAGCAAAGACAGCAAACGCAAGAATGGATCGATCGCTTCAAAGCCAAAGCCAGCATGGCCACAAGGGCTCAGTCGCGCGCGAAAATGTTAGAGAAACAGGAAGTTAAAGAGAAACTTGAAACGATCGATAATCTCGATTTTGAATTCACGCATTTCCCTTATAACAGCAAGGAAAATATGGTGGAAGTTGAGAAGCTAACTTTCGGTTATAGTCCCGAGCATTTGCTGATTAAAAACCTCTCTTTCAAAGTTGAAAATGGCGATAAAATTTGTGTGATTGGAAAAAATGGCAAAGGTAAATCAACTTTACTAAAGCTCATCACGCAAGACCAGCAGCCTATTCACGGCACAGTTAAAATTAATAATAAAGTTAAGATCGGTTATTTCGGCCAGATGAATATTGATCGCCTCGACAATAATTTAACCATTTACGAAGAGTTACAAAAAGTTGATGAAAAATTGCCGCAAACCAGAATCCGCCAGGTTTGCAGCAATATGATGTTTTCCTCAGATTTGGCCAATAAAAAAATTGGTGTCTTGTCGGGTGGTGAAAAAAGTCGCGTAACTTTAGGAAAAATTTTGCTGCAAGGCGTGAATTTATTGCTGCTTGATGAACCAACCAACCACCTTGATATGGAAAGCTGCGATTCGCTGATGCAGGCGATACAAAACTTCGAAGGCGCAGTGGTGATGGTTACTCACGATGAACATTTTTTAGATAAAATTTCTAATCGCCTGATAATTTTTGACGATAATAAAACTTTCACTTTTGATGATTCTTATGAATTTTTCTTAAAACGCATTGGTTGGAAAGATCAGTAATAGGCGCACTTAAGAATTAGCAATTGGTCAGTAACTATTTTTCTTGCTTGGCGAAACCTTGTTTAGAACTTAAACAAATTACTATTTTATGAAAAAAATTCTGCCTTTTGCTTTGTCGCTTTTCTTAGCTTCTAATGCACTTGCTGCCAACTTCAAAGGCAATGTTGAGCCTTACGCAGCGCCGGAAATTTCGGGTATCAATAAGTGGTTCAATTCAAATCCGCTAAAAATTTCTGATCTCAAAGGAAAAGTAGTTCTCATCGATTTCTGGACTTATTCCTGCATCAATTGCATTCGCACTTTGCCGCATATGAATGAGCTGCAAAAAAAATATGGCGATAAAGGTTTGGTGATCATTGGCATTCATGCGCCAGAATTTGCATTTGAAAAAAATGACAAAAATGTCGCGGCGGCAATTGAGCGCTTCGGCATCAAATATGCGGTGGCGATGGATAATGATTTGCAAACCTGGAACAATTTTCAAAACCGTTATTGGCCGGCGCACTACTTAATCAACCAGCAAGGAGAAGTGGTTTACACCCATTTTGGCGAAGGTGCTTATGATGTGATGGAAAAAAATATCAGCGCTTTACTCAATCTTTCAATTGAAGCTGCCGAAAAAAGAGCCGAAGAAAATTTCACGCAGAATCAATCGCCTGAAACCTATTTAGGTCTTGATCGCGGTGAGCGAAATGCCAATACAACTTTGCGCAAACTTGCATTTCCAAAAAACCTGTCACTGCATAATTGGGCACTAAATGGCAGCTGGAAAATTTACGATCAATATAGTCAAAGCACCGCAAAAAATGCGGCGCTGCGTTTTAATTTTCACGCCAAAAAAGTTTTTTTGGTGATGGATTCAGCTGATAAAAAAACTATCAAAGTTGCAGTGAAATTGGATGGAAATGAAATCAGCACCGAGGATGCAGGAATTGATGTGCATGGCGGAAGCGTTGCGGTGTCTGACTCAAGGCTTTATGAATTGATCGATCTCTCAAAAGCCAAAGATGGCGTGCTCGAAATAATTTCGTCGCGCCCTGGCCTGCGCGTTTACGCTTTCACTTTTGGTTAATTACTCAAAAAGTTTTTTATATTTGCCGTAACCTTCTTTCTCCAAATCTTCTTTTGGAATGAAGCGCAGTGATGCAGAATTCATGCAATAACGTAAACCACCTTTATCTTGCGGGCCGTCATCAAAGACATGGCCGAGATGCGAATTTGCGGTTTTTGATCTAACTTCGGTGCGCGGATAACCGATAACATAATCAGTTTTTGTTGTGATATTTTTTTCCTCCAAAGGCTTAGTGAAGCTAGGCCAGCCGGTGCCTGAATCATATTTATCTTTGGACGAAAAAAGCACTTCGCCTGACACAACATCAACATAAATTCCTTCGCGATGATTATCCCAATATTCATTGTGGAAGGCCGGCTCTGTGCCATCTTCCTGCGTTACATATTTCTGGATTTTGGTGAGTTTGGAAATTTTATCGCTCATAGTTTTTGCTGATGAATTTAGTGAATAAAAAATTAGAAGGGCGGCGAGAAAATATTTTTTCATAATTTAGAAAATGATTAAAGAGCAATTCAATCGCAATAAAGCCGGATGGCGCCGCTCCTTTCTTGAAGGCTTGTCGCAAGATGAAAATGGAAATTTCCTGCCCTGGATGACTTATCCTGCAATTGAGTTTTTGCAAGAGAAGATAAAACCCGGCCATGAAATTTTTGAATTTGGCTGCGGCGCTTCAACTTTATTCTTCGCTAAAAAGGAGGCAAAAGTTACAAGTTTAGAAACCAATGCCAAATGGCTTGAGACAATCTCGCACATGCTTACAGCGCGTAGCTTGCAAGCAGAAATTACTTTGATGACTGACGGATTAGAAAATAATTTATACGAAAATTTTCCAAAAAATTCTGAAAAGAAATTCGATTTTATAATCATCGATTCTCTCAAAAGATTCGAATGTGCTAAACATTGTCTAACTGCCATAAAACCAGGTGGGACTATAATTTTGGATGATTCAGAACGTCCAAACTACAAAAAGATTTTTGACTTTTTTGCTGCGCAAAATTTCACTGAAAAAAATTTCATCGGCATTGAGCCAGGCAGATTGCGCTTAAAGAAAACAACTATTTTCACAAAATAAATTATGCCTCAAGAGATCAGACAAACTATCCAAAATATCCGAAACATTTTTCCACGTGGTTTAAGCGACGGATATTAATTCTGCTAATGGGATTACATTTCGGCCGACTCAAGCGGGACGCCCTACTCTTTTATCAATCGTTAATGGTGATGAAACTTCAAATTATATGATAACTGATGAGGCGATAATTGCGCTTGATGATACCATGCTGCCAAATGAAGACTCACTTCCATTAAACCCCGCGCAGGCCGAAGCGCTTCAAATGTTATTAGGTAGCAGAGTTAGCGGTCGGATGCAGGGAGGTTTTATTTCTGACACCAATATCCAACAGCAACTAGCGCAAGATGCGCAGTTGGCGGCTGAGTTAGCAGGACAAGGTGCTCCCAATCCTTCGGTACAAGGCGCACAAGCATCGGCAATTACACGATTGGAAATTGCACAAGAAGAAGCCCGAGCGTTCGTTGCCGCATCAAACTTTTTTGCAAGATGGAATGAAAGACAAGAAGCCGCTCCACTAGCAGCAGCTGTTGTGCAAGAAAGACCTTCTACAACTTGCCGTCCTATGCAGGCTTTCCGAGTTAACTTTGATCAAAGAGAATTGAGAGAAGGAAATTTAAGAGTTGAAAGCGTATCATTAGTATTTGATCGCACCCGCCAAATAAGAATGGGAACTGGACGTGATTATACTGTTTAGAGCACTACAAGATTATCAATATGCACCACTTCCTGCTTCGCACTTTTGCCAAGGATTTTTTTCACTTCATCTGATTTTTTTTGCAGGATTTTTTTCACATCCGAAGCGTCATAGCTGCTGATGCCGCTTGCGATGTGATTGCCTTTTTCGTCGCGGATAAAAATGGCATCGCCTTTTTTGAAATCACCTTTAAGCGCAACAACACCAATTGGTAGCAGTGAAATTTTTTTCTCGTGCAACGCTTCAACTGCGCAGTTATTTATAATCACCTCACCTTTCACATTTAGAAAGCCGGCGATCCAGTTTTTGCGCGTTTTGGTAGATTTAGAACTTGAATGAAAAATCGTAAAATTTTGCTCACCGGCGAAAAGTTTTTTTAGTGCATCGTTAGTTTGTCCGTTAGTAATTAGCGCATCACAGCCCGAATTTTTCAGCATTTTTGCCGCCATGATTTTGGTGATCATGCCGCCAGTTCCAACATCCGATCCGGCCGCACCGGCCATGGCTTCGATCTCTTTGTTAATTTCAAAAACTTCGGTGATTAATTTGGCGTTTTTATGGGTTTTTGGATTAGCATCGTAAAGCCCATCAATATCAGAAAATAAAATCATCAAATCAGCACCAATCATTTGCGCAACGCGCGCCGCTAAACGGTCATTGTCACCAATTTTAATTTCATCCACCGCCACAGAATCATTTTCATTGATGATTGGAACCACGCCGCTTTTGAGCAAAGTTTCAATGGTGTTTTTGCAATTTAGGTAACGATCGCGCGAATTGCAGTCAGAAGCGGTGAGCAAAATTTGCGCAACATTTGTTTTTAATTTGAGAAAAAAATCGCGATAAAATCCCATCAATTGAATTTGACCAACAGCTGCGGCGGCCTGTTTTTCCTGAAGCGAGAGCTTTTGATTTTGTGAGATTAATTTTCTACCCAAAGCAATTGCACCTGATGTAACAATTGTGATTTGGAAATTTTTTTTCATCAAATCCACAACATCCGCAGCAAAATTTTCTAACCATTTCTCACGCAATTTTCCGCCTTCAACCAAAAGTGATGAGCCGATTTTTATGACTAATTTTTTGCGGGTAGAAAAATCAAATTTCATTTATTCGGAAGTTTTTAATCCTTGTTCTAAGCGTGCCTTTTCTACCTCATTACGATAGGTGATATTTTCAAGCAAAGGCAGCGGATATTTATCAAAAGAATCATTTCCCTTCATCACATAAATTCCAACCGAGCGGTTATATTGATTCGGGCGGCCATCTTGCGTGATGATGTCAGGAAAATCTTCGCCAATGGAACGCAGTTGAATCAACTCTTCACCAACACCATTTTTCATCAGATAATTTTTAACCGTTTCAGCGCGATCATGAGCCAGCGTTTCATTATAAAGCTCTTTGCCCATGCGATCAGCATTGCCAACAAGCAACAAATGATAATTGCCGTTTAATGTTTTGAGATATTTCAAGAAATTGACGAGATCTTTATTGGCTTGTTCGTTGAGTTTATAAATCGCGAGATCAAACAAAATTTCGAAGCGCACAAATTCCGGCTCTTTAATTTCAACGCGCGGCGTTTGGTCTTTTCCTAAATCATCAATATAGCTTTCAATCTCATTAATTAATTTTGTGAAGCGTGTTCGGCATTGCGCCAATTCATCGGCGCGGAAAATTTCTTTTGATTCGCGCGAAATCCAGCAGTCATAAAGATAAGTTAAATGCGCAGTTTGAATTGGCAGATAAAATTTTATTTTTGGCGTGTTCAAAACATCTTCGAGGCGTTTTTGCATCAACACCATGTCTTTCATTTGTGCGGGATCTGCGTGCCATTTCAGCGGATTTTCCGGACGCGGATTTTCACCCAAACCAATTTCGCGACCTTTTTTGGCAAAATATTCGGCGTTTTTTTCATCATTAGCCGACATTAATTTTCGCGAAAAAATCAGATATTCGAGCGCGAGATAAGAGTTGTAAGTATTTTGGCTGCGCAGAGTTGGCTCTTGGCCGGAGAGGAGTCCGAGATAAGTTTGGTTGGAGCAGGAAAAAAAAGAAATAATAAGCGAAAATAGAAGTAAATTTTTAGCTAATTTCATTTCTGATTTTTACCCTCACACATATTCGTCATCCTTGGCGCAACAGGGCCAAGGATGACGACAATAAGAAAATTACGAATTCATCGATTTGAAGAATTCCTCATTAGTTTTGGTATGTTCAATTTTTTGAAGCAAGAATTCCATCGCTTCAATTGAACTCATTTGATTTACGATTCTTCTTAGCATCCAAACTTTCGAAAGCGATGCGCGATCAACCAGCAATTCTTCTTTTCTGGTTCCTGATTTAGTGATATCAATTGCTGGGAAGATTCGTTTGTCAGAAATTTTGCGATCCAAAACGATTTCCGAGTTGCCGGTTCCCTTAAATTCTTCGAAGATAACTTCATCCATTCTAGAACCAGTATCAATCAAAGCAGTTGAGATGATTGTAAGCGAGCCGCCTTCTTCAATATTTCTTGCCGCACCGAAAAATCTTTTTGGTTTTTGCAAAGCATTTGAATCAACACCACCGGTTAAAACTTTTCCTGATGATGGGATCACAGTGTTGTAAGCACGCGCCAAACGAGTGATCGAGTCGAGCAAAATCACCACATCTTTTTTGGCTTCCACCAATCTGCGGGCTTTTTCAATTACCATTTCTGCAAGCTGCACGTGGCGCGTTGCTGGTTCATCGAAAGTTGAGCTCACAACTTCGCCTTTGATGGTGCGCAGCATGTCGGTAACTTCTTCCGGACGCTCGTCAATCAACAATACAAGCAATACAACTTCCGGATGATTTGAAGTGATGGCATGAGCGATATTTTGCATCAGCGAAGTTTTACCAGTGCGTGGAGGCGCAACAATCAAGGCGCGCTGGCCTTTTCCAAGCGGCGCGATCATGTCGATGATGCGTGTGCTGATGTCGTTGTTGAGTGGTTTATCTTCTTCAAGATGAAACTTTTTTTGCGGATAAAGCGGCGTCAAATCATCAAATAAAACGCGATTGCGAATGCGTTCCGGCGCATCGAAATTCACTTCATTTACACGAAGCAAAGCGAAATATCTCTCACCTTTTTTCGGCGCGCGGATTTGGCCTTTAACAGTGTCGCCGGTTCTTAAAGCAAATCTTTTGATTTGGCTTGGCGAAACATAAATATCGTCTGAACCCGGGAAATAATTGGTTTCCGGAGCTCTTAAAAATCCGAAACCGTCTTCAAGAACTTCGAGCACACCTTCACCAATGATAACATTTTCCGGACTTTGGTCGGAGAAACTTTTCAAGATGTGGTAAATAATGTCCTGACGGCCGAAATCGCCAATATTTTCCAAATTATATTCTTTGGCAATGTCGATAAGTTTTTCTGCTGATTTGGTTTTGAGTGATTTTAACTCAAGTGTTTTCACATTACGTGCCGGGCGTTGATTCGGATTTGTCTCATCTTCATCATCTTCCGCAGAATTAGTTGAATTATTTGTAGAAGCGACTGGCGCTGCTGCTTGCGGCGCGCTTGAAGAATAACTTTGCGCTGAATTGCCACGGCTTAATAAGCTGCCTGTATGAAGGCGCGGGCCGGCGGCACCATATTGTTTGGTTGGCGCTGATATTTGGGATTCCTGATTATTTCCCTCGCTTTGATTTGTTTGCGGAGCTTCTGCTGCTTGCGGTGTTGGAGCTTGCGGGGCGTTGTTGTAACGCAGAGTCAATGTATTTGAAGACATGAAAGTAGTTTTGTATTAAAGAAAATTAATTTTGAAAAAGGGGGAAATTAAAAAGGATGTTGGTGCTTGAGAGATCTTTGAACTGCCCTGATTTGCTGGGGAGGAATGCGGGTTCGTTTTCTAAAATCCGCTTTTCTTTCAGTCAAGAATTTTATCCAAAGAAGAACATTTTGAGATAGTGCAAAGCTTCAACTCCAAGAAATACTGCAGTAATTGAAATAGCCACTCCGCCTAGGCCCACAACGATTCCAGCGATAATCACTAAACCATCTTTTCCTAAAAGTCCGAAAGAAATAATTAAAACGCCAAGACCTGGAATAAAGTTAGAAAGCGGCAGTGGCAGCAAAACGAAAGTTGAAAAAAGTAGTGTAAAAACACCGATTACTCTTTCGGCAATTTGATGCGTCATAAAAAGTAAACGGGGTTTTAAGAAGCGTTCAACCTTGCGTATGTAAGGAGAGGACTTTTGCACCAAGCTTGCCAAAACCGAGCGCTTGATCGACATGTCGGAAAATTTTTTCGGCAATTTTGGTGAAGAATAACCGGCGATCATCTGCAGCGAAAAAATCACCAGCGGAATTGAAATGATGCCTGGAACCGGCGGTGGCATTGGGATGATCGTGCCAAAAGCAAAAATCATCATCGCTAATCCGAAACCAACAGTTTCCATCGCAGCAACTAAATCGCGCACCGGAATGCGATCCGAGGAAGAATTGCTAACTACATCTTCAATGATCTGTGTTGTTATTATTTTATGTTGATCCATGTATAAATTAAATTTGAACTACGTTCAAATTTAGCATAATTGAATTGCTACGCAGCGAGTGAAGCGCTGCATCCGCAATATTTTATTTTTTTTGATTATTATCGTTAGATTTTTCGCTATTTTTTTCGGCAGTTTCTTCGTCTTTAATTCCTTTTTTCAGGCTTTTAATTCCTTTGCCGATATCACCCATAACTTGCGGTAATTTTCCGGCGCCAAAAAGCACAAAAACTATCACCAAAATTAATAATAATTCGCCCATTCCGATTCCCATAAACTCTCCTTTTTTTATTTAAGATTTAATTTCTAAAAGCTTCATGAGCTCGCCCCACTCACGAACCGAGAGGCCGCTATCTTCTTGTGTCACTTTGTCACCTTTAATTAATTTTTTGACGATCTCAAGCGCCGGGCCCGACAAATTTTTGCCGGTTTTTTGATTTTTCATGAAGGCGTCATAACAAGCCGGAACCCACTTTTTAACCAAGTCCAGCATGGCTTCAGCATAAACACGAATTTCATATTGCGCGTGAGAATCAGCACGCAAATTCAGGAAATGCAAAAGATTATGCATATCGATTTTCCAATACCATTGTGTGTAGCAATTAAGCGGCAGATTCATGCGTGCCAATTCACGTGCCAAACCGTCTTTCGATTCATCAACAATCGCGCCACTTGTATCTTGATTGATCATCTCTAAGTAGTGCGCATAAGATTTCGCAGCATCTTCTTTCAAGATTTTCAAAACGCGTTTTTGCTCTTCCGCATTTAAAACTTTTGACTCATCGCGACCTTGGTGATTAACTTTTGATTGCGCCGCGAGATGCTCAGCGCGTGGAATGTAGAACTCATCTTCCATGATCGAATAACGCGCAGAATATTCATTCACTGACGCGGTGCGATGTCTTATCCATTGACGCGCCACGAAAATCGGCAGTTTGATGTGGAATTTAATTTCGCACATTTCGAAAGGCGTTGTGTGACGATGCGCAAGGAGATAATTGATTAAAGCTTTATCGGCGCTAACTTTTTTAGTGCCCGCACCGTAAGAAACGCGAGCCGCCTGCACTACGGAATCATCATTTCCCATATAATCTACCACACGAACAAAACCGTGATCAAGCACTTCAAAAGGCTTGTATAAAACTTTTTCTAATTCCGGAGCGCATGGCCTCAAGGTTTGATTTTCCTGAGCGCGCAATGCATCGATTTCAACAAGTTGTTCTTTTTTGAGGACCATTTTTTGGAATTTTTTTTGAAGGGATTAAAACGAAAACTAAAGAGCAATTAACAATTATCAATTAGCAATTAAGTGCCGATTTCAATAATAAAATCACAGCTGGGCAGCCTGCCGCAAAGCAGCGGAATTTACCAGTTTTTCGATGAGAAAAATAATCTGCTTTATGTGGGCAAAGCAAAAAATTTACGCAAAAGAATTACCAGCTACACCAAAGAAAATTTGATGTCGCCAAGAATTGCGCGCATGGTTTTTTTGACGCGTAAACTTGAAATAACCCGTACCACCAGCGAGCTCGAGGCACTTTTGCTTGAGCATAATCTCATCAAAAAATTTGAGCCGAAATTTAATATTTTGCTGCGCGATGATAAATCTTACGCGCAAATTTTGCTCACCAATCACCAATTTCCCCAGATCACCAAATATCGCGGCGAGAAAACCAACAAAGGAAAATATTTCGGGCCCTTCCCTTCTGCCCTTGATGTCAACCGCACCATCGATATTTTGCGCAAAAGTTTTTTGCTGCGCTCATGTTCAGATGCAGAATTTAAATCGCGCAAAAAACCCTGTCTTGAATATCAGATCAAACGTTGCTCCGGCCCTTGTGCGGCAATGATTTCCAAAGAAGATTATAAAATTTCGGTTGATGAGGCCATCGATTTTTTAAACGGAAAATCGCGCCAAGTGCAGAAAAATTTAAAACTGCGCATGCAACATTTCAGCGATTTGATGGAATATGAAAAAGCCGCGGCAATTCGCGATCAACTCAAAGCGCTGGAAGCAATTTTGGCGAAGCAAAATATTAATGTGGGTGAATTTAAAGATTTTGATACGATATGCCTTGCGGCCTTGAGTGGTAAGGTTTGCATTTATGTGGCGTTTTTCAGAGGCGGACAAAATTTCGGTGCGCGGCCGTATTTTTTTGATATCGAAAATGAGAAAAATTTAGGCGAACTTTTGAGTGAATTTATCGGGCAATTTTATCTTTCCCAAACGCCACCAAATCTCGTTTTGCTCAATATGGAAATTCCGCAGAAAAATTTGATGGAAGAATTTCTAACCAAATTACGCGAAAAAAGCGTTGAAATTATCACACCAAAAAAAGGCGCCAAGCTCTCTATTATCAAGGACCAGGAAAATATCGCGCTGCAAAATTTAAACCAAAAAGTGGCACAAAGCATTAATAATGAGCAATTGCTTTTGGATCTCAAAAACACTTTCAATTTGGAGAAAATTCCGCAGCGAATTGAGGTTTATGACAATAGCCATATTTCGGGAACCAATGCGGTTGGAGCCATGATTGCCGCTGGTGTGGAAGGATTTATCAAAAGTGGTTACCGCAAATTTAATATCGGAAAAATTCCGCAAAAAAATCGCGATGACACCGCGATGCTGCGTGAAGTTTTGCAGCGCCGCTTTTCCAAAATTCACGCCGGCTGGCCGGATTTTGTAATCATTGATGGCGGTAAGGGACAGTTTACTTCAGCGCAAAAAATATTTTGCGAAATGAACATCAATATTCCATTCATCTGCATGGCTAAGGGTGAGAACCGCAATGCCGGCGAGGAGAAATTTTTCTATCAGGATAAGATTATTGAACTGCCAAAACATTCACCTCTGATGCATTATCTGCAGCGGTTGCGCGATGAAGCTCACCGCTTTGCCATCATGACGCACCGCAAAAAGCGCGCCAAATCATTTGGCTAATTTAAGCATCACTGCCTTGGTTGCGCTCGGTCGAATCCGGGCCTTCAGCACGCGCCGTGCTGGTTTCAACTGCATCAGCGCCGCCGCTTGCCGGTGCTGCCGGGGTTGAGCTTGATGACGAGGCTGAATCTGTACTATCTGCCGGACCGCTAGTTGAGTCTGATGAAGCATCTGGTGAACCTCCAGCTGTGCTATTAGCAGTTGTTGATGCACCTTCTCTGGCGGTTGAGCTTTCGGTTTTATCACTACCTTCTTTTTGTATCGGATCAACCGAGCGGCCTTTACTACTAATACTTCGCATCTGGTCTTTACCCACTTCTATACCCTTTCGCGCCACATTTAAGCCATGTTTACGCAAGGCATGGACACCGCGGCTCTGCACCGCTGAAGCAATGCCATAAGCTTTGCCAGCGAGTTTCGAAGTTGAAACATTCCAATTTGATTTGAGTTCCGCGCCACCCACCAATTTTGAGGCAAAGCCGGTCATTTTATCCATGAAGCTGCTGAAGATGAACATTATTATGGCAGCACGAATTATCGTATCGAGCTTGTCGCTATTCATCGAGCCAAGCAGCGGAATGCCGAGACCCAAAACTTCAAAACCGGTAAAGGTTTGGATGTCAGAAATTCTGAAAATACAATAAATGCTATCATCATTGGCATCACCATTGCAGGAGATTTTTTTCGGTGTGACGCGGCCGTAATCATCAACCACATATTGATTATTCACCACGATGGTGCTGCCTTCAAAAGTAGCCGAGCCTAGGATCACCGCATCAAGCAAGCTCACCAAAATTCCCAGATAAGCAAAGAGGATCATCGGTTGCAGCGTGAAGCCAAGCAATTGCTTCCACCAACCGCCGAAAATATTTTTCGTTCGCTCAAAGAAAGCGCAAGTGATAGTGATTGGCGAAACATAAAGCAAAATTATCACGCTGGTGATGGACATGATGAAAATATGCATCGCCTGAATCGTCATCGAAATCAGGAAGAAGGCGAAAATGAAAGCGCCGACGAAGAATATCAGCCCCAAACCACCGGTAAAGAATCCGCCCACAATTGCCAACATGAGATTTGGCACCGAGACCTCCGGCCCAAAACCAAGTGCCATGGCGATTTTGCAATCAAGCGTATCCCAAATGCGCAGATATTCTTTTGTCGGCGGATATTGCGGGTGATTATATTTCGTATTGGTATCAGGATCAGCATAATTAAAGCGCGGGAATTGACAGCCGTCGAGCTTGTTATGCGGCTTGTTTTCATCGACCTTGAAAGTGAGATCCGCCAGGAAGCCAGAAGTTCCCAAAACACCTTGCATAAAGCCGAATTGCCAAGCATCGCCAACCGCGAAATACATGATGAGGCCGATCTTCAACACATAATTGAAGAGAACCTTTTTAGTGATATAAGCGCTTGGAACCGCAAGCAAAATTGCAAAACCAAAGGCCACGATTGAAGCGGTCAAAGCAATTTTAATCACGCTTTGCATGGCATCCTGGATTTTGAGGAAGAAAGATTTGCCCGGCAAATCGCTACCTTTTTTGAAGATATAGCCGCTTAGACATTCATTATTTTTATTAGGCACTTCCTCAGGATTGATACATTGCGAATAGCCGGCTTTATGCAGGAAAATATTTTCCATGGTTTCCTTGAAGCATTGCACTAAAGGCGCGGAGAAGCCACGGGTGTTGATTGGAAGCAGTTGCGCGGTATAGCCGTAAACATTTTGCGAATCACCTTTCATGTCGCGGCAGGCTTGTGAAATATAGCCTTTATCGAGATTGGTGGTATAAATATAAGGCAATATTGGCAGCTTCACGCAGTGATTGGCGAATTGGCAGAAATTTTTGACGATAGTTTGGTCATTTGGATCATATTCCTTGGCTTCGGTTCCACCGCCAATCGTGTGATTGTAAGGGCAAAGCGAGTAAGTTTTTACGCAGCCGTAATTTTCGATCTTCTTGCTTGAATAAGCTTCCATGACGATGCCATCAACCGTACATTTGCTGCCGATGGTGCAAAATTTATGGTCGAAAGAATCGATGCTAGACCATGATACATCAAGGCCAGGCGTCATATTTAATCCGGCATTAATACCTGCCCCTAATTGCTCAAAACCGGCTCTGATGCCGGCAACATCAACTTTATTTTGCACGCAAACTGCTTCCTGACTTCTTCTTTTGCAGCAATCATAAGCAATTCGCATCGCGCTTTGGTCAGCATCATCATTTGGTTTAGCAAGGAAACGATAGCAGGCATAAACCGGCGCCTCAGCCGGGCCAGTCATGTAGTAGCGCTGATTAACTGAACTATAGCCAAGTATTTCCAATTTACGCTGCGTGCTCCAGGTAGTTGGATTAGCACAGGCATCACCATTATCCTCAAATTCAACACCACCATAAATATATTCGCGGAAAGAAACATTGCTAATGGCCATAGCATTATTGGCGATGCAATAGCCGCTAACACCAGGATTATTTGCTCCTAAAAATAAATTTTCGAGGCAGAGACGGTGCGGGCCCTTAACTTTTTTCCACAGATGGGTGGTGGGATCTTGGGTCCAGGATGTCCAATTATGACCGCAGATTCGGGCATTACTGTAAGTTGATTTGGCCATTTCCCAAATTACCGCCAGCGCCCCAATCGATGCACCAACTGCCGCGAGGAAAATACCTAAACCGATACAGCATTTTGCAACGTCCACCCCAGCTTTACCGGCCTCGATGCAAACCGGTGCTGCAGTTCCCAGGGTAGCCGAACAAGAACTTGAAAGAGAAGAAAGCTCCATGCCGCGCGCCGCACATTGCAGAACTTTATTGACAATACGATTTGCCAAAGTCGGCGTCGGATATGGCAGCGGGAAGGTCATATTATCTTTAGCTTCTTCAGTAGGGGCTATCGCCTGACCTGTGGCATTGGTTGGCTTGCACAACCCTTTCAAAGCAAGATCGGTGGCATATAAAGTTGCGCCAACCCCCGCCATATAAGTGATGCAGTAAGTGTTGGTTATCTCAAAATCATAATCGATATTGGCGGTCAGCGGATCGAATGGAATTTGACCATCTAGACATTTATTTGTTACAGTATTGAAGCTGACATTATCACGCGGCGCATCATAAAGGGCATAGGCGTCTTGCGACAGCAAAAGATAAGGAGTAACGAGGAAGAAGCACAGCGCAAAGCCCAGGAGTTTTCTAGTTAAGCTAACTCGTTGCATCAATTAATTTAATTATCTGATTAATTTCGTGATTCGCTGTTTTGAAAGAGGTACGATTAACGATCAAGTGCGAAGTTACATCCAGAATTTTTTCTAATTCAACCATATCATTTTCAGCAAGCGTTTTTCCGCTGCTTACCAAATCGACAATTACATCACACAAACCAAGGCTTGGCGCAATTTCAATTGAGCCGTTTAATTTTATCACTTCGGCCTGCATTCCTAAATTGGAAAAATATTTGGTAGTGATATTTGGATATTTTGTGGCAACGCGAATATGTGAATTTTTTTCAACAGCTTTTCTGCCGGCCATTGATAGACGGCATTTGCCGATGCCTAAATTGAGAACCGGAAAAATTTCTTTCGAGGAAAATTCTTCTAAAACATCAAAGCCGCAAACGCCCAAATCCGCCGCGCCAAATTTCACAAAAGTTGCCACATCAAAGCTGCGCACTTTAATCATTTCCAAATTTTTGATATTGGTTTTGAAAATTATTTTGCGTGAATCTTCATCAAAAAATTCTGCTTCGGGAATAATGCCACAGCGCATAAAAAGCGGATTTAACTCCTGCAAAATGCGACCTTTGGGAATGGCAAATAAAAATTTTCTCATGCTTAAAAATTTTTGTAATAGCGTAGCAACAAACCCACTCCGCTTTGCGTATCAAGGCTGGTTTTAAAATTATTGCGCTGGCTTCGAAAGCCGGCTTGCAGGGTCAACTTATCAAAAAAAGCGGTTTTGGAAAATTCATAGCCCAAAGAAATTTCACTCAGACTTTGATCAAAACCATTGCTGCCAAGCTGAATTTGTTTGCGGCTGGAATTGCCCACCAAAATGCTCCAATTTTTATCCAGGTTGGTGATCAAATTCGCAGTTAAATATTGCTCGCGATAATCAGAATTGCCGTTGAGATTGATGGTATCAACATATTCAACAAAAGCATCAAAGGCCATGTCGTCCTGCAGCGGATGTTTGTAATTCATATTCACAACATAAGATTGCTGATCGGAAATTTTATTTTGCGGCAAAGCGCTGGCGCGGCCATTGATTGCCAAATTGAGGAAGGCAAAATGATAAGTCAGCCTTTCCTTGGGTGCAAAATCAAAGATCACATCAAGCGCCGCATTATATGATTGCAGCGATCTGGTATCGCCGGGAACTGCATCAGATTTATGAGCAGAATCGCGGCTCACCAAAAGTGAATTATCGAGATTTTTGCGATCATTAGTAAAAGCCGAAAAAGAGAAATTATATTGGCCGGTGCGTGTCGAATCACCAAGGCGGTAGATGCCGCTGAAACCAAGCTTCTCAACTTGGCGGTAATTATTGGCTAATTCATGAATCCACAAACCGCGGTTCCACGCCCAGGCATTACCGAAGTTGAGGTTAAATTTTCCCGCCATCAGCGCATAATTTTTTTGCTCCCACACCAAGTTTAATTCGCGCAGAAGGATGCCGGTATTTTCAAAAGTGCGATCACCCCCGCCATGACCATCAGCAGCGCGGCGCGCTCTTTCACCGGAATTATCAATTCCTTTTACCGTGGCGCGCGTGTTGAGTGAAAGCGCATCAGTAAGCTGAATTTTATTGAACAAACGAATGCGCCCCGAAGTTTCACTATATTCATCCGCACGATTATTGGCGTGATAAGTATCATCATATTTTACATCAACCACCACTTGCGTAAAAACACGCGCTTTTGGTTTTTGCTTCAGCTGTGGAGCCTTTTCTGGCTTGCCTTCGCGAGCCATCGAACTCAGAATACCCTGATTTATATTATCAGAAACCGAGTCATTATTTTGCGCAAGAACCGGCAGTGCAAAAAAGATAAAAACTAAAAATAAGAGAATTTTTTTCATTGATTGACTATCTATGAAGAAGAATGGAAAAGGTCGCGTTTATCCAGTGTTTGCAACATTTTTTCAAAGTTTATGTCAGCGGCAATTCTAATCGCAATAAGTTTTTCTATCGGCTTTTTTTTCGAAAGTATAATTGGTTTTGGCGGCGGTTTAATTGCTTATTCCATTCTCGGATTTTTTCTCGATTTCAAAGATATGATCTTGTCTGGCTTATATGTGGGAACCCTTGCCAGCGGCCACATCATATTATCTGACCATAAATCTTTTGATAAAAAAATTTTCTTTGACGTTTTGCCGCTTTGTTTTTTTGGAACTGTTTTTGGCGTGATGATTTTCGCCAAACTTTCACCACAAATTTTGGCGGTACTTTTTGGAATTTTGCTCATCATTTTGGCAATAAGAATCATGTTTTTTGAATCTTATGTTTTGCCAAAAATTTTTCAGAAAAAATTGATTTTTATCGGCGGAATTTCGCAAGGTGCGTTTGGCATTGGCGGACCTTTTTTCGCTAATGCTCTTAAAAATGATTTCACCAATAAATCGGCCTTCCGTGCAACAATGGCCGCACTTTTCGTCACCTTTAATTTGGTGCGTTTTGTCCAACTTTATATTCAGGATCAATTATGCGCTGATTTTTTTCTTGATGTTTGGTGGACGATAATTCCGGTTTTTGTGGCAATAAAATTAGGCCATTTGGTGCATCTCAAAATCAGTGAAGAATTTTTCAAAAAAGGAGTTGCGGTGATGACGATTTTTGCGGGCTTAAAATTTTTGAGTAAAATATTTTCTTAAATTTAGCGAAAAAGGTTTTAGGATCTTTTTATTCGAAAAAATCTCACAAAATTTCATGAAGCTTTTCCTCAAAATTCTCATCATTAGCGCCCTACTCTCTTGCGGCATGGCTTGGGGTTTTAAAAATTACAAAAATCCTTTTGCTTCATTTGAAAGCGCCGAAGAAATTTCCGGGGAATCAAAAGAAAAAAGCGGTGATGAAAAAGAAGATTCACTGGCAAATATTTCATCTTTTGAACGTCTGCAAAGCACTAATTCACTAGTTTTTTTAAACCTGAAAAATGAAAAAAAATTGGCCAACTTTTTAGAAGAAGTTCCAACATCCCCGCCCAATGTTTAGCGCTAAAAATTTTTAATTTTCGCTAATCAATCTTCTAAAAATTTATGAAAAATATCTTCTCCAATTTTCGTTACGACTTTCCTGCCGGAGTCATTGTCTTTTTTGTAGCATTGCCGCTTTGTCTTGGTATTGCTCTCGCATCCGGCGCTCCGCTTTTTTCGGGAATAATTTCGGGCATTGTTGGTGGCGTCATTGTTGGTGCAATCAGCGGCTCACGCTTTGGCGTAAGCGGCCCTGCTGCCGGTCTTGCGGTGATAGTTCTAAATTATATCACAACTCTCGGATCTTTTGAGAATTTTCTCGTTGCCACAATTCTTGCCGGTATGATCCAATTTGTGATGGGTGTGTTGCGCCTTGGTTCCATCGCCAATTATTTTCCTGCTTCAGTAATCAGCGGCATGCTTGCCGGTATTGGCGTTATCATCATAATCAAACAGCTACCTCACGCCCTTGGTTATGACGTAAACACTATGGATGATTTGGAAGAAACTTTATCGGTGAGCAATTTTCTTGATCTGCGCGAAACCATATCACACCTGACTCCAGCTGCCATCATCATCACAGTGATTTCAACTACGATCCTGATTTTTTGGGAAAGTTATTTAGCAAAACGCCACCGTTTTTTCCGCATGCTACAAGGCCCTTTGGCAGTGGTTATTGTGGGAATCGTCTTGAGCAATTTTCTTGAGCTTGAAGATCACCAAATTGTGACTTTGCCAATTTCGCATAACCTGCCGGAATTTTTCGCCCAATTCACTTTGCCGAATTTTGAGCAATTGAGAAATCCGGAAATTTATGGCATGGCTTTTGTCATCGCCATTGTTGCCAGCATTGAAACTTTGCTCTCAGTTGAAGCAGTGGACAAACTTGATAAGGGCAAACATGTGACGCCAACTAATCGCGAATTAAAAGCTCAGGGTATTGGAAATATTGTCTCGGGCTTTATCGGCGGTTTGCCAATCACGCAAGTGATTGTACGCAGCTCGGCCAATATTTCTTTTGGCGCGCGCAGTAAAGTTTCTACAATTTTGCACGGTGTTTTCTTGCTAGTTGCAGTGGTTTCAATTCCGGGAATCCTCAATATGATTCCACTCGCCAGCCTTGCCTGCATTTTGCTTTTTCTTGGTTATAAATTGGCAAAACCTGCAACTTTCAAAAAAGCATATGATGCTGGATTGCAGGAATTTATGCCTTTCGTTGCCACAATTCTTGGCATGATCACTTTTGATTTGCTTAAAGGTGTGGCGATTGGTTTTGCGGTGGCACTTATTTATCGCATCAAAAAAAGTGACAGCGCAGTTGCAACTCTAACCAAAGAAACGCGCGATTCACTGACGCCGCAAGAAGCCATCAAAATCCTTAAGGAAGGCAATGAAAGATTCGTACAAAATCTTAATGCCAACCGCAATTTGCTTAAGCAGGTAAACGAAACTTCCGACAGCCAGCATCCTTTTGCTTTAATTCTAAGCTGCATTGATTCGCGAACTTCTGCCGAATTGATTTTCGACCAAGGCTTGGGCGATATCTTCTCCTGCCGCATCGCCGGAAATATTTTAAATGAAGATATTTTAGGCAGCATGGAATTTGCCTGCAAAGTTGCCGGCGCAAAATTGATTATGGTTTTGGGCCACAGCGGATGCAGCGCCATCAAAGGTGCTTGCGATGATGTGCAAATGGGAAATTTGACCGAGCTTCTCAAAAAAATTAAGCCTTCAATCAAACGCGAAAAAAGCGTGCGCCATGAACGTCATTCCAACAATAATGAATTTGTCGAAAAAGTTGCGGCACTAAATGTCAAAGAAGTGCTGTCGCAAATTCCAAAAGAAAGCGCCATCATTGCTGATATGGTTAAGAAAAAACAAATCGCGGTGATTGGCGGAATGTATGATGTGGCAACTGGGGTGGTTGAATTTTATTAAATTAAGAATTTCTAACAAAATTTTTAGGGGAAATTGAGTCGCTGCGCGCGGAGTAAATCCGCGCCTTCGCGACAAATTTTATTCTTTACAAGTTAGATCGCGCCAATAGTTTGGCGCGCCCTTTCCAATCTAAATTTCTCAAGCAATGAAAGTTTATTACGATCGCGATGCTGATCTTAGCATCATCAAATCCAAAAAAGTTGCCATTATCGGTTATGGCTCACAAGCGCACGCACATGCGCAAAATCTTAGAGATAGCGGTGTTGCTGAAGTAAAAATCGCTCTTCGTGAAGGTTCAGCTTCAATTGAAAAAGCTAAAAATGCCGGTTTCGAAGTTTTAACAAATGTCGAAGCTGCTAAATGGGCTGATGTTGTAATGGTTCTTACTCCAGATGAATTACAAGCCGAAATCTACAAAAACGATCTGCATAAAAACATGAAAAAAGGCGCAGCTCTTGCCTTCGCTCATGGTTTGAACATTCACTTCAAATTGATCAAACCAAGAAAAGATTTAGATGTTTTCATGGTTGCACCAAAAGGCCCGGGACACACAGTTCGCGGCGAGTATGTTAAAGGCGGCGGCGTTCCTTGCCTAGTTGCAGTTGCACAAGATGTTTCCGGAAATGCTTTGAAAATCGCACTTTCTTACGCTTCAGCTGTTGGCGGCGGACGTTCAGGAATTATCGAAACTAACTTTAAAGAAGAATGCGAAACTGATCTTTTTGGCGAACAAGCAGTTCTTTGCGGTGGCGTTACAGCTTTGATCCAAGCGGGTTTTGAAACTTTGACTGAAGCTGGTTACGCACCAGAAATGGCTTATTTCGAATGCTTGCACGAAATGAAATTGATCGTTGATTTATTGTATGAAGGTGGAATCGCCAACATGCGCTATTCAATTTCAAACACGGCAGAATATGGCGATTTAACTCGCGGCCCACGTGTGATCACTGAAAAAACCAAAAAAGAAATGAAGAAAATCTTAACCGAAATCCAAAAAGGAAAATTCGTTAAGGAATTCATGAAAGAAAATGCTACCGGCAAAAAACATTTCGAAGAATTACGCGCTAAAGGCCGCAATCACCCAATTGAAGCAACCGGTGAAAAACTTCGTGCAATGATGCCGTGGATTGCGAAAAATAAATTGGTTAACAAAGCGGCTAATTAAGTTAATTTTTTAGCCTATTAATAAAGCTAAAGCCCGGATTTGCAAAAACAGATCCGGGCTTTCTTTTTGCCTTAGACTACAACAAATTGTCAATTTACCAAAATTCTTTCATGAACAAGTTGCATGGTAAAAATTGCCTACTCATAAATGCTGGAAAACTTTAATCTAGTTTTGAATTTATATGCCAAAAGAAGATACCATTTCCTTAACACTATCACCAGGAACTGAAACTATTGAATGTGATATTGAGGGTTACTGCTCTTTACTCCTTTGCGCTCAAGAAAATAATACTAACTCTTTTAAGGAAAAACTACAGCAACGTTTTACAGCAGAGCATGAAGCTACTGCTACAGCAATGTTATCAAGTTCCAACTGGATATTTCTTGCAGTACGAAGTTATTGGGAAGCAGTTAAAATATCAAAAAATCATAATTCAACTTCTAAGAAGGTGTTCCAAACATTTAACAGAGTTCAAGAAGAAGAAAAACTACTTAGTAGGACAGACACTACTAGACATAAAGAACTATTCGTTAAGGGCAACGTATATATGGGTTATTGTAAACCGCCGGCAGACACTAGTGATGCCCCTCCAACATACGCACAAACTGTGAAAGATGATATACCTTCAGTTGTAACAAAGGCAACACGAGCTATAGTAAGTCTTTTCAACGGTAGTAAGGATAAATCTCATGAATAATACAAAATATCAATTTTACGATTAGCCCAAAGCGACAAAATTTAATATGAACCAAAGCCTCTCAATAATCATACTTGCCGCCGGCAAAGGCACCAGAATGAAATCGGAATTACCAAAAGTTATGCATAAAGTGGCCGGCCGCGAAATGCTTAATATGGTGATTGATGAGGCAAGTTTTCTTGAACCAAAAAATATCACCGTTGTAGTTTCAGAAGAAATGAAACTTCTCGAAGAAAAAATTTACTCTGCACATCCCAAAACCCAAATTTCTCTCATTTTACAAAAAGAGCGCAAAGGCACGGCTCATGCGGTGCAATCAGCAGTGCACGCCATCAAAGATTTAGGCAAAAAAGTTTTGGTTTTATACGGTGACACTCCGCTGATCCAGCATCAAACTCTGAAAAAAATGGTCGAAAAACTTGATGATTTTTCGCTCTGCGTTTTGGCTTTTGATGATGAGGAAGAAAATGCTTACGGCCGCTTGGTTGTTGATGCAAAAGGCCATGTTGAACGCATCGTAGAATTCAAAGACGCCACTGACGAAGAGCGCAAAATCGCGCTATGCAATTCCGGCGTGATGTCAATTGACGGCAGACGCGTTAGCGAAATGTTGGCGCAAGTTAATAATCATAATGCGGCAGGTGAATATTATCTCACTGACTTAGTTGCTATCGCAGGCGAAATGGGCTTGAAACGCTCTTTCATCAAAACCGAAATGTTTGAAGTTTTAGGCGTAAATTCACGCGTTGAATTGGCGCGCGTTGAAGAAATCAAGCAAGATCAAATGCGCGTAAAAATGATGAATAATGGCGTGACTTTGGTTGAACCAAAGTCAATTCACTTCTCGTTTGATACAAAAATTTCTAACGATGTTGTGATTCATCCAAATGTGGTTTTTGGGCCCGCTGTTGAGATTGAAAAAAATGTTGAGATCAAATCTTTCTCACACATCGAAGGCGCTCACATTAGCTCTGGCGCGGTCGTAGGACCTTTTGCGAGAATTCGCCCGGGCACAAAAATTGATCAAAATGTGCGCATCGGAAATTTTGTTGAAGTGAAAAAATCGCACTTAAAAAAAGGCGCAAAAGTAAATCATTTAAGCTATATCGGTGATTCTGAAATTGGCGAAGAAAGCAATATCGGCGCTGGCACAATCACTTGCAATTATGACGGCTACAACAAATTCAAAACCACCATTGGTAAAAATGTTTTTGTTGGATCTAACTCTGCTTTAGTTGCTCCAGTTGAAATCGCAGATGGCGCGGTTATTGGCGCCGGAAGTATCATCACAAAAAATGTAGCAGCTGATGAACTTGCAGTTGCAAGAAATAAACAAACGAATTTTCCTGACGGCGGAAAAAAATTTCGCGAAACAAAATCGAAAAAATAATGAAAAAAAATTTAGCACTTCTTCTCGCAGTTTTTTTTCTTAATCAAAACGCCTTTGCTGCGCCAAAACAAATTCAGGAAGTAAATTATTTTGCTTCACTTCGCGCTGCTGAAACCAACGTGCGCTCAGGTCCGGGACAAAATTATCCAATCAAATTCACTTTCAAAATGCGCGGCCTACCGGTTCGCGTCATCAGCGAATATGATAATTGGAATGAGATTGAAGATTATGAAGGACAAAGCGGCTGGGTGACACAATCACTTCTCACCAAAAAAAGAACGCTTCTAGTTCGCATCAATAAAAGCTTCACTAATATGCATTCAAAACCATCCGATAAATCGCGCGTGATTTATCGCTTAGAAAATAATGTCGTTGGTGATTACTTGAAATGCGTGGATAATTGGTGCGGCATCAAAGTGGAAAACAAAAAAGGCTGGGTGGCAAAAGCGGATATTTTCGGAGATGATCCAAATAATTAATCTTTCTCTTTTTTGCGCGGATCGAAATAGATGAGAATCGGAGCAGAAATATAGATCGAAGAATAAGTTCCAATCACGATGCCCACAAATGTTGCAACGCTGAAGCTGTAGAGCGCTTCACCGCCGAAAATTATCAAAGCAAGAATTGAAACCAAAGTTACGCCACCGGTTAAAATGGTTCGGCTCAAAGTTGAATTAGCGCTGGAATTGATGATGTCAGCAAAACTCATTTTTTTATAGCGGCGCATATTTTCGCGGATGCGGTCATAAATCACCACCGAGTCATTGATCGAATAACCAATAACGGTAAGGATCGCCGCAATTGAAGTGAGGTTAAATTCGAGGCCGGAAATTGAATAAAAACCAACAGTCAAAATCGCATCATGAACAAGGGCGAAAATGCCGCCGATGCCGAATTGCCAATCGAAGCGCACCCAGATATAGATCATGATGAAAACGAAAGATAAAAGCAGTGCTAAAAATCCTTTCATGACCAGCTCGAAACCAACTTGCGGGCCAACATAATCAATTTTGCGATATTCGATATTTGAAAAATTTTTTGCCAAAATTTCCTGAATTTTTTTCACCACCACCAATTGTTCTTCATCTGATTTGGCAACGCGGATCATTAAATCACTTTCATCGACATTCTGGATTTGCACATCTTTGATTTCGCTTAGAGATTCGCGCACTTGGGCGATGTCGAATTTTTCACCAATGCGCGCTTCGATCAAAATTCCGCCGGAAAAATCGATCCCAAAATTCAAGCCTTTAACTGCCACAACAGCAATTGAACCCACCATGCAAACAACAGACATGATAAGCGCAAATTTATGCACTTTCATGAAATCAATTTTGGTGTGGCTAAGGCCTGAACGAATTAAAGATAATAATTTCATTATAAAAGCGACTTGTCCGCCGAAGCTTGAAGAGCGAAGGCGGAAGGCGGGCTACTTCTTTAGAGTTTTGATTTTAGCAGAAATTCTGCTCAATTTTCTTGAAGCGGTATTAAGTTTCATAACTTTTTTAGTTACACCACGCATCAATTCCGGTTGCAATGCTTTAAAGGCTTCGCGGGCTTTTTTCTCGTCACCTGCTTTTACTGCGTCATCAACTTTTTTGATGAAACTTCTGATGCGGTTTTTTCTCGCATTATTGATCACATTTTTTTTCGCACTAGAACGAAGCGCTCTTTGCGCTGCTTTTGTATTAGCCATTTTTTAAAAATTTAGTTTAGATAAAGTGTTGAAGAGGCGGCGCAAATTATGAACGGCAATCGAATTATCAAGCAATTTTCTCAATGCCGCCCATGTAATCTTTTAGCGCTTTTGGCACTAAAATTGAGCCATCTTCTTGTTGATAATTTTCCATGATCGCAATCAGCGTGCGGCCAACCGCAAGGGCTGAGCCGTTTAGCGTGTGAGCGAAATGTGTTTTACCATCTTTAGTTTTATATTTGATGGCGCCACGTCTGGCCTGGAAATCACCGCAATTTGAGCAGCTCGAAATTTCGCGATATTTATTTTGTGACGGCAACCAAACTTCCAAATCATAAGTTTTTTGCGCGCAGAAACCCATATCGCCAGAGCAAAGCAGGACTTTACGGAAAGGCAATTCAAGGCGATTCAAAATTTCGCATGAAACATTGGTCATGCGTTCATGTTCTTCAGAAGATTTGTCGGAAGTTGTGATTGAAACCAATTCAACTTTTTTAAATTGATGCTGACGAATCATGCCGCGCGTATCTTTTCCGGCAGAGCCCGCTTCGCGACGAAAACACGGCGTGTAGGCAGTAAAGCGCAACGGCAAATCAGCTTCATTCAAAGTTTTTTTCGCGGCTAAATTTACTAAAGAAACTTCGGAAGTGGGAATCAGCCAATAGCCATCAGATGTTGAAAATGCGTCTTGGGCGAATTTCGGCAGTTGTCCGGAAAATTTCATCGCTTCAGATTTCACCAAATTCGGCGGCGAAATTTCCAAATAATTATTTTCAAGTGCCACATCGAGCATAAAATTTGAAAGTGCGCGCTCCATGCGGGCCAAAGCTCCAGACAGAGTTGAAAAACGCGCGCCTGACATCAAAGCTGATTGATCAAAATCAAGCATTTCAAGTTTCAAACCAAGTTCATCATGCGATTTAGGCGTGAAAGAAAAATTATGCGGCGTGCCGAATTTTTGCACTTCCAGATTATCTTCTTCTGAAGCGCCTGTAGGAACCGAAGCATCTGTCATATTTGGAATCGTCAAAAGCAGCTCATTTAATTTTTCATCAACTGAAAAATCATTTTCTGCCGCCGCTAATTCGGCGTTAGTTTTTTTAGATTCTTCAAGAATTGCGCTGGTATCTGCACCAGATTTTTTAGCCAACGCCACTTCTTGCGCGAGCCTGTTACGCTTGGCTTGCAGCTCCTGGATCAAGAAAGTTTTTTTGCGTTTTTCTTCATCCAATTTCAAAATTTCTTTTGATGAAAAATTGGCACCTCTTTTTTGCATTGCATCATCAAATTGCGCAGGATTTTCGCGGATCCATTTTATGTCTAACATATGAGTATTGATTACTTAAGGTAGGAATTTAACAAGGGCGGGCATTCTTTTCTCCCAAACCATAATTTCAATGACGAAACTTGACGCGGTAAAACTTTCACAAGATTTAATTCGCTTTCCATCCTACAGCGGCAACCATCCGCAAGTTATTGAATTTTTGTGCGATAAATTATCTTCACTTGGTTTTGCTTGCGATATTTTGGAATATGATGGCGATGGCTCTTACAAAGTGAACAATTTGCACGCAGTTTTTAATCCAAATAATTCTGAGAAAAATTTGTTTTTTGCTGGCCATACTGATGTGGTAAATGAAGGCAAAAAAGAATCTTGGACGCATGATCCATTCAAAGCCGAAATAGTGGATGGCAAACTTTTCGGCCGCGGTGCTGCGGATATGAAATGCGCCATTGCCTGTTTTGTTTCAGCAGTCGCAGAATATCTCGAGCAAAATCCAAAACCACAATTTGGCATCGGTTTTCTAATCACTAATGACGAAGAAAATGACAGCATCAACGGCACCAAAAAAGTTTTGGAATGGATGCAAAAAAATAACAAAAAAATTTCGCATTGTTTAGTTGGCGAGCCGACAAATCCCGAAATTTTTGGTGAAATGATAAAAGTGGGACGCCGCGGCTCAATTGGCTTCTCGCTAAAAATCACCGGCAAGCAAGGCCATGTTGCTTATCCCGATATTGCACTAAATCCAATCACAATTTTGGTGAATCTTTTGAAAATTTTGAAAGATCACAAACTCGATACAGGCACGAAATTTTTTGACCCGAGCAATCTTGAAGTCACTTCAATTCAATCGCAAAATTTGGGAAATAATGTCATTCCAAATGAAGCTTCGGCCAATTTTAACATTCGCTTCAATGATTTGCACACAGCAAAATCAATCATCGAGCTTGTGGAATATGCCTGCAAAAAAACTATTGGTTTTGGCGCAAAATATGAATTAACTCACAGAACAAGCGGCGAAGCTTTTTTGAGTGATCCGAAATTTTTAGCGCCACTTGTGGTTGAGGCGGTGAAAAAAATCACCGGCAAAACTCCCGAATTAAGCACTACGGGCGGAACCTCTGATGCCAGATTTATCAAGGATTTTGCCGAAGTTGTTGAAATCGGTCTCATCAATAAAACCGCACATAAAATTGATGAATTTGCCGAAATTTCTGAAATCAAGGATTTACAAAAAACCTATCTCGAAATTTTAAAAAATTTCAAATGATCAACATTAAGCAAAAAGCACAAAACAATATGCCGCCGATCTTTCTGGCGCTGCTTTTTGTGAGCTTTTTGCTTATCGGTTGGTTTATGATTCGAGTTGTCAACAGCGCCAAAGATAAAATTGTTTCCGACATGGAGATAGAGTTGGCGCGCCTTGAGCGTAGTTTTGCTGAAAGAACAGATCACACTTTTTATATCATCAGCAATATTCTCTCTCAAATTGCGCAACGCCCTTACGACAAGCAATATATCAATTCCATCCTCAAGCAATATAGCAACAACCGCATTTTAACCGACGCTTTTTCCTGGACGGTTTTTTCCTGGTCGGATGCTGATTATCAAATTATTGTCGATTCAAAATATGGCGTGATGAAAGAGCCGGTGGATCTCGCAAGCCGCGATTATATTTCGCTCACGCAAATCGAGCCCAATAGATTTCATCTTGGCACGCCGGTAATTGGCTCAACTTCAAAAAAATGGATGATCCCGGGCGGCGTTGGCTTAACTGATAAAAACGGCAATTATTTAGGCGCCATTACGATGGGTTTTGAAATTCCGATTTTGGCGCATCAGCTCTACAAAGTTCTGCAAAATCCTGAAGTGAATTTCATGCTGATTTCGCAATATGGCAATCCGGTTTTGGAAGGTGATTTCAGGTCTTTTGGCGCCATTACTTTGGATGATGAGGAATCTTCTTACAATTTAACGATTGAAAAGATCATCAATAAAATAAACACCAGCAGTCAGAAGAAAATTTACGACATTGCTTTCTTCTCAAAACGTCACGCTTTTCTTGCCAAAAAAATCGAAAATTATCCCTATATTTTCATTATAAATTATGACAGCACTTCAATTGCCAAAGAGCTGCTTTATGTCACTTACACAAGGTTTAATGAGATAGTCTCAATAATTTTTTCGCTGTTAATTTTATTGGTTTTAATTCATCGCGAAAGACAGCAATCGCTCAACACCATGAAGCTGCGTAAATTCGCCGAACAAGCCAATGCCACCAAGACAGAATTTTTGATCAAAACCACCCATGAATTTAAAAATTTTATTTTTGGCATTCAGGGCTGCGCCGAAATTATCAAAAATGATTTGCGCCGCTTAATTGAAAGTTTGCGCCGCGAAGATCAGGAAAAAGACAAAGCCCATATCAGTGAAATTGAAGTCGATCTCGAGATGAGCCGCCATATAATTCAAGCCTCCACCGATATTGATGGTTTCTTGAATCACTTGCTTGAAATCAACGACACCAAGGACAGCGACTTCAACATCAAGCGCAGCGTGCATCCAATCAACATCGCACAAATTCTTGATCTCACTATCACTTCGCTAAAAAAGCGCGCTAAAGCTTCCGAAGTGATTTTGGTAAAACGAATCAGCAAAGATTTGCATAAAATTTCCAACGTTGATCCGCGCCGCATCAAGCAAATTTTAACTGCACTGATTGCCAATTCAATCAAGAATAGCAAGATCGGAGACGTAGTACAAGTTTCTGCAAACAATATCACAAATGCGCAAATTTTGGAAAGCATTTATAATGTATATGGCTTAAAAAAATCACAGGCCGTTGAAATCATCATCAAAGATAATGCGATGTCGAGCAGCGAACATGAAATGATGTATATGATGCGCAGCACCGGCAGCCGTAAGAAGGAAGAAGTCATCAAAACCAAAATTCCGGCGATCAAATATCTCATCGAAAAACAAGGTGGCATTTTTGAAGTGAAATCAAATCAAGGCCAAGGCAGCGAAATCAAAATTATTTTATGAGAGAATTTTTTCTGACTTTTTGCTATGTCGGCAAAATCAAAAAAGCGCCGGGAACCTTTGGTTCACTGGCAGCGCTGGTTTTTTGGTTTTTGCTCTCAAAATATTTTTTCACTCAAGAAATTGCGCTGCATCAGCAAAATATTTTTTGGGGAATTTTTTTGACTGTCGCTTTTATTTATGGCTGCCTTGAGTCAGTAAATTATGCCAAAAAATTCGGACAAATCGATCATCAGGCAATTGTTCTTGATGAAGTGGTGGGCCAAATTCTGGCGCTGCAAATGATGTATAATTTCATGCCGCGCGATTATTTTTTTCTGCATGGCGTGATGGCGCTTCACCTGCTTTTCTGCTTCGCGGCCTTTCGTTTTTTTGACATCACCAAACCTTCATTCATCGGCTATTGCGACAAAAATTTCAAAAACGGTTTCGGCGTAATGTTTGATGATTTGGTCAGCGGCCTTGTCGCGGGCGTGCTTGGAATAATTTTAATCCTCACCCTATCAATTTGACATTGTCAAAAGCCTAAATAAATTTCCGCCAAATTACCTTCCAAAAAGAAATTCAACTAAGTCCAATGGATCAGATTCTTCCACAATTGCTTGAGCTTTTTCTGTCGAAAATTTTGCCAACTTTCGGCTGGATTTTGCTTATCGTCTTGCCACTTCTTGGCGCTGTCGCTTATTTGACTTTGATGGAACGGAAAGTGATCGCTGCCATGCAACTGCGCAAAGGCCCCAATGTCGTTGGCCCTTTTGGTTTGCTGCAACCTTTGGCGGACGGCGTTAAATTGATGTTTAAAGAAGTTATCATTCCATCTCAGGCTAACAAAATTTTATTCCTTCTTGCACCAATCATCACTTTCGTCCTTGCTATGATTGGCTGGGCAGTGGTTCCATTTTCTGAAACTTTTGTGATTGCTGATATAAATGTTGGTGTGATGTATCTGCTTGCCACTTCATCTCTTGGCGTTTACGGCATCATCATTTCGGGCTGGGCGAGTAATTCAAAATATGCTTTCCTGGGCGCAATCCGCTCTTCGGCACAAATGATTTCTTACGAAGTTTCAATTGGTTTGATCATCATTTCCGTCGTGCTGTGCGTTGGCTCACTAAACTTGTCCGACATTGTTCTCGCCCAAAAAGATCACTGGTTCTTTTTACCGATGCTGCCGATGTTTTTGCTCTTCTTCATTTCTGCTTTAGCCGAAACCAATCGCCATCCATTCGACCTTCCCGAAGCAGAATCCGAGCTAGTTGCGGGCTATAACGTGGAATATAGCTCAATGCCGTTTTCAATGTTTTTCCTTGGCGAATATGCCAATATGATTTTGATTTCATCTTTCGCTGCGATCCTTTTCCTCGGCGGCTGGTTGCCGATTTGTGATACTGAATTTTGCAAGGCGATTCCTGGTTTCATCTGGCTGTGCGGAAAAATTTTCTTCTTACTTTTCTGCTTCATCTGGGTGCGCGCAACTTTGCCAAGATATCGTTATGACCAATTAATGCGTTTAGGCTGGAAAGTTTTCCTGCCGCTCTCGCTCACTTGGGTTGTAGGCACCGCAGCTTACGTAGTTTATTTAAAATAATTTTTTCTAATGAAATTTTTCAAAGTCGCTTACGCCTTTTTGCTTAAAGAAATCTTCTTCGGACATTTGAAGACGCTGCAATATTTCTTTAAGAAAAAAGTAACCATCAATTATCCATACGAAAAAGGCCCGCTCAGCCCGCGCTTCCGCGGCGAACACGCGCTGCGCCGCTATCCCAATGGCGAAGAACGTTGCATCGCCTGCAAACTTTGCGAAGCAATTTGCCCGGCACAAGCAATCACAATTGAGGCCGAAGAACGCGCTGACGGCTCTCGCCGCACCACTAAATATGATATCGACATGATCAAATGCATTTATTGTGGTTTGTGCCAGGAAGCCTGCCCGGTTGATGCGATTGTTGAATCTCCGAATTTTGAATATTCCACTGAAACAAGAGAAGAGCTTTACTACAATAAAGAGAAACTTCTCGCCAACGGCGACCGCTATGAATATATGCTGCGCCAGGCAATTGAATCAGACGTTAAATATCGTTAAGCATGAATTTTACACTTTCACTTTTTTATCTTTTTTCATTTATCTTGCTCTCTTCCGCCCTTGTGGTGATTAGCACGCGAAACATGGTGCATGCCGCAATGTTTTTGGTTTTGGCCTTCATCAATGCTGCCGCACTTTTTGTAATGGCCGGTGCGGAATTTTTGGCGATGTTGTTGATTATCGTTTATGTTGGCGCAATCGCCGTGCTTTTCTTGTTTGTCGTGATGATGTTAAATGTGGATGTCGTGGTGAAAGATGAAATCAGCCGCAAGCGCCCGATCCTTGTGCTTGTTGGTGTGATATTATTTTGCGAAATCCTTTTGCTCACCAAATTTTCCGCAGTGAAATCTTACGAAACAACTTCGCTTTTCCCAACTCCAACTGACATCACTAACGCTCATGCGATTGGAAATATTCTCTACACCGATTTCATTTTGCCTTTCCAACTTGCCGGCGCAGTGCTTTTTGTAGCAATGATTGGCGCGATTGTTTTAACTTTAAAAGATGAAACTCGTCTCATCCGCAAACAAAAAATCTTCGACCAAACTTCTCGCAACAAAAAGAATTCTCTCGAACTCGTCAAAGTAAAATTAGGCGAAGGAATTGATTTATGAGCTTAATTAAATTCAAACTTCGTTTGAATTTAGGAAATATTGAATTGCTACATGGCGAGCAAGTCGTCGTATCCGCAATAAATTTTAATTTATGAATAATATTGATATTAACCATTTTATCATTCTGTCCTCTATCCTCTTCTGCATTGGCGTGAGCGGCATTTTTTTGAATCGCAAAAATGTGATTTCGTTGCTTATGTCAATTGAGTTGATCCTGCTTTCAATCAATATCAATTTCGTAATTTTTTCATCTTACTTAAATGATATGGTTGGACAAATTTTTGCGATTTTTGTTTTAACCGTTGCCGGCGCTGAAGCAGCGATTGGCTTGGCAATCACCGTAATTTATTTCCGCAATCGTCATAATCTGGAAATCTCTGACATCTCTTCGATGCATGGGTAAAATTTTGGTAAATTATTCAGCCTTGAAAAATTTTACCAAAATTCCCCTTCTCTTTCTCTTCACTTTTTCCGTTGCTGCAAATGCCCAACTGGGGCCTTTGCCTTTTCCGCTTTCAAACCCAGCGCCCCAAGCTCCGCAAGCTCCCGCAGCACCGAAGGAAGATCCGTGTAAATTTAAGGAAGATTATTACGAGCAAGTTTTGCGCGAAATCAGCAGCAAGAAAAATCCCGAAGTTATTTCACGTTTGCCGGAATGTTTTACTCACGACCGCAAATTGATTTTGAAAGCCGTGGTTATTGATCCCACACAATTTCAATATGCCGGTGAAGATTTGCAGGAAGACCAAATTTTCGTAATGCGCCTGCTCAAAATCAGCCCCAATATTTTGCAATATGCCGCGCCTGAAATCCGCGCTGATGAAGCTTTCATGGAAAAAGCCACTTATATCAGCCGCGACGCGCTGCAATATGCTTCGTGGAAATTGCTCGATAATAAATTATTTATGCAGCACATGATCGACATCGATTCGCGCAATTATAAATTCGCGTCGGATCGCATCAAAGAAGTGCGCCACAATGCGGAAATGGCTTTTAGTGATAATGGTTTGCTGCTCGAATTTGCGCCGGAAAAAATTAAAGATGATATTGAATTGGTTCGCATCGCCGTGAAATCAAACAGTTCGGCGCTGCAATTTGCCTCAGAGCGCCTGCAAAAAAATAATGATATTGCCGCGCTTGCCAAGCAAAAAACTTCGATCAAATCTGTGGAAGAATTAAAGCAATTTCTGCAAAAAAATTATATTGTTGATAGCAAGCAGAAGAACGTCGGAGAGCGCATCGGAAACAAGGCGAAATTTTTTTCAAAAAGCAAAATCATTGATCGTAATTATGTCACCAAATGGCAAAATTATCTCGATTTTTCGCGCAGCGATAATCTCGGTCATATCGCCGAAGAACGCAGATTAATTGGGGCGGATAGCAGAAATTATCAAATTCCGTGGCGCGCAGATTTCAAAAAATATCCTGGCTTGATCAAGAAGATCGAAAAATTTTTCCGCAACCATAATATTGCCGCCAACACAATTGATAATCTCTCGACCACTTTTCTTTGGAAAATAAAATCCAAACCGCTGACTTTGGCGTTTAATTTATATCTGCTTCGTGAGAGCACCGACAGCGATTTAGGCCCTGATTTTGTTGATGCCACGTCACTTACTGCAATTGTTGAGCAACATGGCGAACATTGGGAGATGACAATTGTTGAAGTGATTTTGGATAGCGAAATTAAAGTGGAAGTGCCTTACGAAAACGGCCATAAAAAATATGTGCTGTGGGATTTATATCACACCGACAAAAAAGATCAAAATCCGAAAATTATTTTCCGTGTTGAAGATAAATTTGATGATTATTTCGAAGTTTTTGAAGAACAAAATGGCGGGAAATATCAGGAAATCTTGAGCACCAAAACTTCTTACAGCAAAAGCTAGATAAAACCATTTTCACGAAAACTGAAATGTCCGGTTTTTCCGATAATGAGATGGTCCACCACCGCAATTTCCAATTTCTGCAGCGCTGAAATTATTTCATTGGTGATTTGAATATCAGCATTTGAGGGACGTAAATCATTTGAAGGATGATTATGCAGTAACACAATCGCTGAAGCGTGCAGCAGCAAGGATTTGCGCGCTATGTCTTTCACCGAAATTGTCACAAAATTATTTTCTCCAACTGACAATTTTACTTCTTCGATGAGGCAATATTTTTTATCCAAAAACAAAACGTAAAAAATTTCATTTGGCGCATCTTTGAGCAGCGCTGAAGAAAAATTCAGCAGCGCATCGAAATTATTCAAAAGCGGTTTTTCTTGCAGCGATTTTTTTAAAATTCTTTTGGAAATTTCTGCACTTAGTTTGATTTGCGCTAACGCCGCCTCCCCTACACCTTCCACTTCTTTCAGCCTTTCAATATCAGCATTTATTACGGCAGAAATATCACCGAATTTCTCAATTAATTTTTTGGCAATAGGTTTGGTATCGCAGCGCGAAAAAGCTGAGAAAAGCAAAATTTCGAGCAATTCATAATCATGAAAACCAACACCTGCGGAAGAGAGAAATTTTTGGCGGATGCGTGATCTATGACCCAGATGCGGATTTTGTGTTTTCATAAATTTGTGGTGTGATTTTATCGGTTGCAAAATTTGTAACGCCAAGCGCCGCAAGCTCTGCAATCCTTGCTTTATCGTTTAACGTCCAGGCAAAAATTTCAACAGTAGAAAAATTTTTCAGCGAATTTTTATCAAGCAGGCCGTGAAAAATTGAGAGATGAGTAACGTGATTTTTTTCTAAGAAATTTTGCAGCGCCGCCATATTTTCCTTCTTTTCACAAACCGCAACGAAATGGATTTTTTTGCCAAAAACTTCGCGCGCTTTTTCAAGAATTTTTTTCGCCAAAATATAATCAGTGATGAAGGGCGCAAAAAAAACTTTATTTAGATCAATATGATTTTCACTTAGAACGATCTGCACTTGCGCAAAAATTTCAGCACAATTTTTTTCATCTAAATTTTTGAAATCGAGCCAATAATGCAGCTCATTTTTATATTTTAAATATTGGTGAAACAGCGGCAAAGCTTCGCCAGGCAACGGTTCATCATGTTTCAAAACCAACTTTCCATCACACAGCCAAATATCAAATTCAACACCAAAAAATTTTTGGGAAGCCGCCGCATCAAGACTTGCAATTGAATTCTGTAAATTCTTTTCTTGCCAGAAACCACGATGAGCAAACAAGTTAAGCATATGAGCGAATTTATTATAATTGAGACGACTTATCCAAATCTCGAACAGGCAAAAAATCTAGCGAAAATTCTGCTTAGCGAAAATTTCGCCGCCTGCGTGCATTTTCAGCCAATTGAGAGCATGTATATCTGGAAAGGAAAATTGGAAAATGATGCAGAAATTCTGGTTCGCATCAAAAGCAAAAAATCATTTTTTGATGAAATCGAAAAGATCATCAAAAAACATCACGGCTATATGCTGCCGGAAATCATCAGCATTAATATTGACGAAGTTGAAGAAAAATATGGCCAGTGGCTGGCACAAACTGCGCTCAAAAAAAATTCTGATTAATCATGACGAGATCTATAGAAGTAACTTCTTTGCCGACTACACCACAAAGCATAATGAAGAAAAATGCTATATTATTTGCCCGAAAAAAACAGCTTTTGCTTGAAGCAAAAAGTAGAACTTCCGCACGCCATATTGCACGAGAAACCAAGATTTGTCTGGCCGATGCCCCAATTGAAACCTCACTTATCCCTAAAGTTCTAAAAAAAATCCGTGATGATTTTTTAGCAAAAGCCAATCCCACTCCCCCAAGCATCAAATTGATAATAAAAGAATTTCATCGGGCATTGCGCGAAAAAGCGAAAAAATTTTGCGCTGAGGGCGGTAAAGATCTTGCGGAAATAGTTGATGCCATAAAACCGGGTTGCGACTTTGAGAAATATCTCCTCAAGCATATTGATGAGAAGAAAAACGTAACCAACGCTGTGGTGATTTTTTGTAATTACCTTATGAAAGTTATCGCAAGTCCTAATGAAAGGTTGGAAGAATTAATGGCCGGCTTTCCACCAATTGAAGAAAATTGCGTGCCTGGTTCGTCGGGACGCATTGCCTTATTAATGCAATCACGTTTTGTGAAACCGCAAAATGTAACAACTGTCAGCGCTTATAATTCTGCTATTGCGCGTTTGAGTAATATAGTAAAAGACTCCGTTGGTGACGCAAACCAAACTCATATTCCTTTTTCAATTGATTGGCAGCTGAAGTTAAAAGATGAAGAACAGCTGGCGCGCGAAGATAATTTTTATAAATTGCCATTTTATGAAATTGGCGCACGAAACGCGATATTGCTCGAAATAAATTTCCGCCAATTTTTTTTGCAAAGCGTTGAAGAAGACCTGCTCGCAATTGAAAAATATCTTGGTGAATTTTCTCTTGCCGCCGAAGAACTCAATATGCTCAACCAAATGCTCATTCGTTATGGAATAAGCGTTGATGGCGCTTATGAGGAAAGAGAAGATGATGAAAGTTCGAGTGATGGCGAAGATGAAAATCCGGCGCTTTATCACCTTCGCAGCGATGTCGCAAAACAACTGCTTGAGACTGTTAGCACCACTTTAACTACTTTGGCAAGCACGCAAGAATATCATCCTTTAGTTGCAACCGAGCAAGAATTTGAAGAATCACTTTCAATTGAAACTGCGCAAAAAATTTCGCGCGCTTTATCTTCAACAAATGATGATGAATTTTTAGAAGCCTTGCGGCTGTTTGCTTTATTTTCTCAAATAGGTCCCGCAGCTTCAAAATGGCAAATGCATAATATTTGCTACGAACTTTTTCATGATCCGCAAAATCCTGATAAATTCCGCAAAGAAAAAGATGATTTAACAGCAATTAAAGCGCGGCTTGCCGCCATAAAAAATCCTGAAGATAAAAAAGTCGCTAACGCTTGGTTAGATAAAATCGAACCAGAAGTAAAAAAATTGGAGATAGATTGTAATCCTAATTTTCTTCATATGCGTAGGCATGGCGAATTTCCTGCCGGTTATATTCCTGCGGCAAGCGAAGGAGTTGATAACGGCCTCATCTCGGTTGCACTTAAGCGGCTGCAACCACAACCAGATACGGCAGGCTGGATTAACATTTTATGTCTCCTGACAATTGGCGCAGAATCTAATCACGACACTAATAATAAAAATCTGAGAATTTTTGTACCACGACAGAAAGCCGATATATTGATAGCAGAGTTGGTTGATAAAATCCTCTTGGATCTGGAGCAGGATCCACAAATTGATCAAACTACTCGCTGGCAATTTTTAGGATTAATAATGTCCTTGGCTGCGCAACAAAATGATGATCAAGCTTTTAAAAGAATTCTGGAGATAAGAAGTTTCACGTCGCTAGATCTTGTTAACGGCTGCATGGAATTGTTAACTTATAATCTTGGTTATGGATATTGCCGCGAAGTTAAAGGTAGCGATATCAATAAAAATCCTGACGAATTCATTACGCATATCGTAAATTACTTAAAAAATAATCCTGCTTTATTAGCCGACCCGGAATTTAAAAAATACGCCCTCAAACTTACCAATGACATGCTTGATTACGCCATACATTTGGATAAGCCGCACTGCTTTAAATTCATCTTAGAAAATCTCGTAAAAGAAGGACCATTTGAAGCAAAAGATCTTGATGTGACGCTGCTTAAATCAATCCAAAAATTTGACCGCGTAAATTTTATTCAAGCGCTAAAAGATTGCGGATTTCCCAAGACAAAATTTCTTGAGCTTACACCAACATTTAATTTTCTTCATGATGTTGCGAAAGAGGGAAAATCTGCGCTCATGGCAGAGTTCTTAAAAGTTTTTCAACCAAGCCATGATGAAGTTAATCAAACTTCAGCAGAACAAAATTTCAAAGTTAAGTCATTTCTTGACGATAGACACATCACTAAAACTCCACGTTATACACATATTGCCACCAAACAACATCGCTACACAGCATTGGAAATTGCAGTTTATGCTAATCACCCTTCAGTAATTATGGCTCTCAAAGAGCATATTGATTTTAGTCAGATTTTTCCTTTGTCACAAAAATGGCTGACGTTTAAGGAAGCCGATGTAGCCAAAGCTGAAGATGCTGCTCCTATAACACGTCTTTGCTATAAAACCTTCGGCAAAGTAGAATGCTTAAAAGCCTTGCTCTCAATTGTAAAAGAACGTTTAGACATGGCAGCCGCAGATCCGGAATCATTCAAAAAAAATAATCTTACCGAAGAATATTGTTTTGGTTTTAATTTAAGTAATACGTCAAAAAAAGAGTTGGAGAGATTAGACAAAATGACGAGAAGCTGCGGCAAAGAATTTCATGAAGAATTTCGCCAGACTTACCTCAAAGCCCAAAAAAACCTGAAAGATTTTCAACAACAACTAACATGCATGCCTGCTCAAGCAAGCGCCTTACAAGTAAACACTCGAACTATGGATCCGGCAATGATTTACTGATTAAATTTTCGCCTCCGAAAAATATGCGACATAGCCGCAAAATATCTCAATCACAGGGCAAATAAATCTGGTATAATAACTCCCCGATTTTTATATTTTTTTCATCATCACGCGCGGAAATTTCCGCCACCACTCTCGATAAATCCGCAAACACATTTTTTTAAATTCAGACAAAGCTGTTATTTTAAGATGCTAAAACCAATTCGTTTTACCCTAGAAAATAGCCGCTGCAAGGCACTGAAGAATTCTTACAAAACTAATGAGCAACAAATCAATTATCATCGATGCCGCGCATCGTGAAGAGACCAGAGTCGCGGTTCTGGACAATGGAACACTACAAGATTTTGACCGCGAAGCAATAGCCATCAAACAAATCAAAGGAAACATTTACCTCGCCCGCGTCACCCGCGTCGAACCTTCACTGCAAGCTTGTTTCGTGGATTACGGTTCTGATCGCCACGGATTTTTGCCCTTCGCCGATATCCATCCCGACTATTACCAACTTCCTGAAAGCGAAAAACAACGTTTGCGCGAAGTTTCGCAACCCACAAAACAGGAAGAAGAAGAACATGCGCCACATCAAAACCAAAAACATTTAGATGAACATGGCGATGAAGATGAAGCTTTGGTTAGCGGTTCTTATTCCGTTGAAGATGAAACTGCCGGCTATAGCGGCAATATCCACAGCCTTCACAAGCGCTATAACATCCAAGACGTAATCAAACCAGGCCAATTAATTTTGGTGCAAGTTGGCAAAGAAGAGCGCGGCAATAAAGGCGCTTCAATGACAACTTACATTTCAATTGCCGGAAAATATTGCGTTTTGATGGCCAACACGCCCAATAAAGGCGGTGTTTCAAAGAAGGTTGATAATTTCCGCGACCGCAAAATTTTGCGCTCAATTTTAAATGAAATTAACGTACCAAACGATCGCTCTGTTATCATCAGAACTGCCGGCGTTGGTAAAAAACCCGAAGAAATTAAACGCGATTACGAATATCTCAGCCGCTTGTGGGACAGCATTAGAGAAGCTTCAGCAACTGCCAAAAGTGCAACTTTCATTCATGCTGAAGATGACGTGATCCGCCGCTGCATTCGCGATGTTTATAATGAACAAGTTCGCGAAGTTATCGTTGAAGGCGCTGAAGCTTATGAAACTGTTGTAAACTTCGTGAAGCTTACAATGCCAACAGCTCCAAACAATATCAAACTTCACGATGAACGCATTCCGGTGTTCAACAAATATCGCGTTGAGCAACAGATTTCCGCACTTTACGAAAAACAAATTCAATTGCCGTCAGGTGGATCAATCGTAATTGATCACACTGAAGCGTTGGTTGCAATTGACGTAAACTCTGGCCGTTCAACTCGCGAAAGCGGTGTCGAAGATACTGCATTTAGCACAAATATTGAAGCAGTTAAAGAAATTGCGCGCCAGCTGCGCTTACGCGATTTGGCTGGTTTGGTTGTTATTGACTTTATCGATATGTATGACCAAAAGCATCGCCGCAATGTTGAGCGCGCTCTTCGCGATGAATTGCAAAATGACCGCGCGCGCATTCAAATCGGCCGTATCAGCGTGTTTGGTTTGATGGAAATGTCGCGTCAACGTTTAGGCGCCAGCTTTTTTGAAACTATCACCGAGCCTTGCAAACATTGCAGCGGCACTGGTTATGTTCGTTCAGTTGAAATTTTAGCAGTGAGCATTTTGCGCAATATTCGCCATGCCTGTGCCGATCAGCAAGCCGGCGTGATCTATGTTTACACCACGCCAGACGTGATCGCATACATGCTCAATTACAAAAAAAACGAACTCGCTTCAACTGAAAAAAATTACAATATCCACATCTTCATGCATCAAAGCGATGATGTGGGCGCGCAAGGTTTCAACATTAAAAAACGCAAAGTTTTAACTGATGAAGAAAAACGCGAAATTGAAATGACCACGGTCACCGGAAAAGTGAATCAGTTGGGCCTCGAGAAAAGCTATTTTGAAGGCTATAGCGCTGATTCGGCAGAAGATGAAGCGGAAGATAATTCAAACAATCGTCAGCAGCAAAATAACAATAAAAAATATCGCGAGCGCGACAATAATAACAGAAGACGCGGCGGCAGAAATAACAACCGCAATGACCGCAGAAGATATGAAGAGCCGGAGAAAAAATCGCTGTTAAGCAAGTTATTTTCTTGGTAGAATAAATAAAAAAAACCTCTCAATTATTTGTTTAATTGAGAGGTTTTTTATTGCTTAAATTGAAAGCAGATCAGTCACCGAAAGCAAAATCGCCACAATATAGCAGATCGAAAGCAGCAATATAAAGAAGGCGATATATTCAAATTGCAACGCGCTAAAAAATTCCCCGATTGAAGATTTCACCGCTAAAATCATGAAGCCGCATATAAAAATTACGGCGCAATAAATCACGCTAAAAAAGCCGATCTCGAAAAATTGCATGAAGCAAAAAAAGCCGTAGAGAAAAATGATCGGCACCAGGAAATTTATCAGCGCTGAAATTATCGGATCGTTTTTCATAAAAATTTTCTCAATAAAAAACCCCGCCACTTTAAAAGTGACGGGGTTTTTAAATTCATTATCTCAAAACTTATTATGAGTTAACATCGACTTGGTAAGAAATACCGCAAACTTTTGTAGTTTGTGTAACAGCCCAAGCGCTTGGAACTGTAACGGTACCACCAGCACAAGTTGTAGCATTTGCTGCATTTACAGCTCTAACTTTTCCACTGCTTGCAACACCATCATCAATTTTTGAATCAATTGAAAGACCATCGGTTGGAATAATGGCACCGGTGCTCATAGTAGCGCCGTTAACAAGTGAGTTAGTATCAACTGTACCAGCACTGGTAGTTGAACCAGTCAAAACCACTACGTTTTGCAAGCTAGCTGAGTTGTAATCAAAATTCCAACCGGCAGCTTTAATTTTTGAAGCCGGGAAGTGAGTTCCGGCAGTTTGAGCTGCAACGCCTGCAGCGTTGTATGTAGGAGCTACATCAATTGCACCGGCAAATTTCAAATGCTGCCAGGCAAGCATGCCTTCCGATCCGGTTGCCACAGCAGGTGTAGCGCTGCAACCAGTAGTACAATATTCAATTTTAGAATCACCATCACCATAAGTGTTGCCGGTCATAGTAACGCCACCGCCGGCTGCAGTGCCAAGGCTGGTTGCAAAGTCGCCCGGAAGAGCGTTGAATTGAGTGTAAAATGCGTTAACCGCAACTGCATAACCTCTTGCTTCACCCATTACGGCGCGAAGTTCCGAGCTTTTGATCAAGCTCGCACCGCCAGTAATCCCTGCAATCAAAAGACCGATGATGATCAATACGATCGATAACTCAATGAGAGAAAACGCAGATCTTTTTTTAGAAAAAGTTTTTTTCATAAGTGATAATAAAGTGCTTAAAAAAGTTTTATTGATGAAGAGTTTAGGTCTCTGGAGGTTAGTAATAAAAAATGATTGGCGGTTAAAATGCGGATGCAATTCTTTATGTCAAACAAAAATCTTAAATAAAGTTAGATAAATTTAATATTAAGAATTTCATAAGTGACAAGGCCGCCAGGCGTTGAAATCTCTACTTCGTCGCCAACTTCTTTTCCCATCAAAGCGCGTGAAACCGGTGAAGTATTTGAGATCAAACCTTCATCAATATTTGCTTCAAATTCGCTGACGATTTTGTAAGAAACTTTTTTGCCATTGTCGGAATTTTCCAGTGTTACTGTGGCTCCGAAGCGCACTTTGTTGCCTGAAAGTTTTGAAACATCCACAACTTCTGCGCGCAAAAACTTATCTTCATAATCAGCAATTTGTGCTTCGATAAATCCTTGTTTGTCTTTTGAAGAATGATAATCGGCATTTTCTTTCAAATCGCCAAGCTCACGCGCAGCCGCGATTTGATTGATGATTTTTGGTCTCTCAACATTTTTCAAATTATCCAATTCGGCTTTTAATTTTTGATAGCCATCTTTTGTGATCTGAAATTTTTCCATAAAAATTAATATTTATAATTGTCGCTTTTAAACGGGCCCGCAGCTTCAACGCCGATATATTCTGCCTGTTTTTTATTTAATTTAGTTAGCTTCATGCCAAGTTTTTCCAAGTGCAGTAACGCAACTTTTTCGTCTAATTCTTTTGGTAAAATATAAACTTTATTTTCGTATTTTTTATGATTGTTCCAAAGTTCAACTTGTGCCATCACTTGATTAGTGAAGCTCGCTGACATCACGAAAGCGCTGTGTCCGGTCGCACATCCTAAATTTAATAATCTGCCTTCGGCAAGCAAAATAATTCTTTTACCATCCGCAAATTCAACTTGGTCAACTTGCGGTTTGATGTTGGTCCATTTCAAATTGCGCAAAGCTTCAACCTGAATTTCATTATCGAAGTGGCCGATATTGCCAACAATGGCGCAATCTTTCATGGCACGCATATGCTCAAGTGTGATCACATCAACATTTCCAGTCGTCGTGATAAAAATATCCGCCGTTGCAACAACATCCTCAATTGGCAAAACATCATAGCCCGCCATCGCCGCCTGCAATGCGCATATTGGATCAATTTCAGTTACAGTAACGCGCGCGCCCTGTGATTTAAAGGCATCAGCGCAACCTTTACCAACATTGCCATAACCGCAAATCACAACTCTTTTGCCCGCAATCATCACGTCAGTTGCACGTTTTACGCCGTCAATAACGCTTTCTTTGCAGCCATATAAATTGTCGAATTTCGATTTGGTCACCGCATCATTCACATTGATCGCCGGCACTTTTAATTTGCCGTTTTTTTCCATTTGATAAAGGCGTGCAACACCAGTTGTAGTCTCTTCCGAAACACCTTTCACATCTTTCAAAAGCTCAGGATATTTTTCATGCATGATCTTGGTTAAATCACCCCCATCATCCAAAATCATATTTGGTTTCCATTCTGGTTTTCCGATGATGGTTTGCTCAATACACCATTCATATTCTTCTTCAGTTTCACCCTTCCAGGCAAAAACCGGAATGCCGGCTGCAGCTATGGCAGCAGCAGCTTGATCGGATGTTGAAAAAATATTGCAAGATGACCATCTCACTTCGGCACCTAAGTGCACCAAGGTTTCAATCAATACCGCAGTTTCAATTGTCATGTGCAAACAGCCAACAATTCTTGCACCTTTAAGTGGCTTGGAAGCACCAAGCTCGCGGCGCAGTGACATCAAGCCCGGCATTTCATTTTCAGCAAGAGTGATTTCTTTTCTACCCCAGGCCGCAAGCGAAATATCTTTTACGCGATAATCTTTTGTCATAATTGATTTTGTTAAAATTGATTAATTGAAATTGGCGCCAAAAACATCAGCACAATGAAAGGGATTATAAGCGCATAAGCAAAGCCGCCACGCTGTTTTTCACTCGGAATTTTTAGCAGCAATAAAATGGTTAAAATCACCATCACCGCAAAAAAATAAAAAATAAAAGACGCAATATTGAGATAAAGGGCGGCAATCAAAATGAATTTTGTATAATCAAAACTTTGTGTCTCTGTTGCCAAAAAACCCGGCGCTCTTTTATAAAAAATCTGGTGAAAAATCACCGCAAAAATTATGCCAACAACTGCTGAATAAACCATGTTAATCGTGGTTTGGTCGACAAGGACGCGATTGGCAATCACCACCATCAAAATAAAAATCAACATTGCCTGCGGCAAAGTTTTATGCGTGAAATCGCAAGCAAGCAAAATCACCAAACCAACGCAAATCATGGCGTGAATCATGAAACTTTCCGAGAAAGAAAATTTCAGATAACAAAAAACAAAAAGCAGCGTGGTTGTAAGCTCAACAAAAAAATGAATGCGCGGAATTTTCACTTTGCAATTGCGGCAACGGCCCAAAGTAAAAAGCCAGTTGAGCAGCGGAATTAAATCACGCGTTTTGATGATGCTTTCGCAATTCGGACAACGCGATTTTCTGCCGAAATATCTGCCGAAGCATGATTCGCCGCGCGGCAAGCGATAAGCAAAAAGTGTAGCATAAGAGCCAAACACTGCGCCAAACATCGCCGCTAATATTGCTCCAAAAATTTGATCCATATAATGAATTATGATTTACGAATTGAAGAAACGCCGTTGAGAACAAGCTTGAAAGCAACTCTCATCTACGTAATCGTAAATCGTAAATTTTATCTTTTGCCTTCCAAAAATAAGATCACATCTGCCCTATCTTGCGGTTTTTTCAAACCGGGGAAAGCCATTTTTGTGCCCGGCACAAAATCTTTCGGCTTAGTGATGAATTGGTTGATTGATTCAGGGTCCCATTTTCCGCCTTTGGCTTTCATGGCATCAGAATAAGCAAAGCCGGCGAAAGTTGCGCGTGCGCGCCCCACAACACCAAACAGATTAGGGCCCACTTTTGCGCCCTCGCCTTTTGCAACATTATGACATGAGGCACATTTTTTGAAAATTTTTTCACCACGTGAGGCATCCGCGGTTTTCATCATCTCAGCCAGACTCACAATTTTTTCCTCTTTTTTTACAACTTTTCCATCAGCAGAAATTTCGATTTGAAAACCTCTTTTGCTCACTGCTTTTGGGAGATATAAAATGTCGGCCGCAATTACTGCAACCACTGCAATCGCTAGAGCCAAGCCAATTGCCGGCGCTAATTCTTTAGCCTGAGCTTTGGCAATTGTCGCCTGCTCTTTGATAATTTTCTTAATTCTTTCCATTGGTTTAATCGAACAAAGTTGAAACTGATTTTTCCTGCGAAATGTTGCGGATGGCCTCGCCAAGCAGATCCGCGACATTGATAATTTTGATGTTTTTCACCGATAAAGTTTTTTCGCTTGGCTCAATTGAGTTGGTGATCACCAAATTTTTAAGCTGCGAATTTTCAATTCTCTCCGCCGCTTTTCCTGACAAAACGCCGTGTGTGATATAAGCCGAAACTGAAACCGCACCTTTGGCAAGCAACGCGTCAGCCGCGTTGCACAAGGTTCCGCCGGAATCGACCATATCGTCGACAATGATGCAATTTTTATTTTCAACATCACCGATGATGTTCATAACTTCGCTCACTCCAGCTTTAGGGCGACGTTTATCAACGATGGCTAAATCAGCGCCGATCTTGCTCGCAATTGCGCGCGCACGCACCAAACCGCCTACATCGGGAGAAACCACCACCAGATTTTGCAGGTCAAAATTTTCTTTAATGTGGCGCACGAAAACTGGCGCGGCGTAAAGATTGTCAAGCGGGATATCAAAAAATCCCTGAATTTGTCCGGCGTGCAAATCAAGCGTCAACACACGATCTGCGCCTGCTGAAGTGATAATATTGGCAACAAGTTTTGCCGAAATCGGAGTGCGCGGAGCAGCTTTGCGATCTTGTCTGGCATAGCCGAAATAAGGAATTACTGCAGTGATTCTTTTTGCCGAAGCGCGGCGCAACGCATCAATTGCGATGAGCAATTCCATGATATTATCATTGGCCGGATAAGAAGTTGACTGCACCACGAAAATATCTTCGCCACGCACATTTTCTTTGATCTCAACGAAAATTTCGTGATCGGCAAATTTTTTCACCTCAGCATTAATTAGCTTTAAGCCGAGATATTTCGCGATTTCTTGCGACAGCATTAAATTGCTGTTACATGCCAGAAGTTTCATTTTTATTTATGGAATTGCTTTTAGATGAGAGGCGCGCAAAGCTAAAAATCCTCTTCAATTAATCAACCTCATTTTTCCTCGCAAATGGCAGAATTCTTAGCCGAAATCGAAGTTTATGATATAGTAAAAGTTTTCCACACCGTTGCAGTGATAGCATGGCTCGCCGGCCTTTTATATTTGCCGCGTATTTTTGTTTATCACACGCAAGTTGCTGTTGGCTCTGAAACTGATAAAATCTTCCAAACCATGGAGCGCAAGCTTTTGCGCTATATCATGAATCCGGCCATGATTCTGGTTTTTATTTTTGGTCTTTATTTAGCCAATGAAATCGGCTTCGAATTTCACTGGCTGCACGCCAAATTAACTTTGGTTGCCATCCTGGTAATTTATCATCATATGCTTGGCCGCTGGCGCAAAGATTTTGAGCGCGGCACAAATAAACATTCGCAAAAATTTTACCGCATCATCAATGAAGTTCCAACTGTTCTGATGATTGCCATTGTTGCTCTCGTAATTCTCAAACCTTTCTAAATTCATGATTATTTTCGGCGATAAGACAGTTGCTCTTTTTGATCTTTGGAGCATCGAACATTTTTTTACCGGCTGTAATTCTGCATCAATAATCGGCCTTTTTTATCACAAATTTTCTGCGCAAAAAAATGAAAAAACTTTATTTTTGTTGCAATGGTTAACCCTTCTGGCGCTTGAACTTTATTGGGAATCAGTCGAATTTTATTTTGAAGCCGGTTATTCTCATGAGCGCATAACTTATTGGTTTCAAGGCGTGGAATATTTTGCCAATCGCCTGATCACCGATCCGCTCATCACCGTGGCCGGTTTATTTGCGGTGCGCGCTTTTCCAAAAATACATTGGGTTGCAATGCCATTTTCACTGGTTTGGCTTTATTTCAACATCATCTATTTCGATAATTGCATGGAGATCCAAAACCGCTTTTTTCCATATATTTTAGGATTTTAGAAATGACAAAATTAGTTGAAATCACGGAAGAAAAATTCGGCGTAATTTTAGATTTGCGCTATGCGACAAAAAATAATGTCTGCAATATTCCTCTTTATTCCAAGCCCTTATGTTTACTGCATGAAAGTGCTGCGGATGGTTTAAAAAAAGCAGTACTTGAAGCAAAAAATCTCGGTTTAAAAATAAAAATTTTTGACGGATTTCGCCCCATGGAGGTGCAGCAATTTATGTATGATAAATTTCCCTCAGATGATCCAAATGGCGGCTTCGTTTCAAATCCGAAAACCGGCTCAACCCCACATTGCCGCGGTGTCGCAATTGATTTAACTTTATGCGATGCAAATGGAAATGAATTAGATATGGGAACGGATTTCGATGAATTTTCTGAAACTGCCTATCACCGCTGCGACAAAGTTTCAAAAGAGGCACAGCGCAATCGCCTTGTCCTGCTTGGCATCATGACCCTTGCCGGTTTTGATTTTTATTCCAAAGAATGGTGGCATTACCAACTTTTCGATGCGCGCCAATATGAAATCCAAAAAACTCCCGCAGGCTTTTCTGCATTCTAAGACTTGAATAGAATCGCTCCTCTTCATAGTTAAAAATAAAAGAGGAAATCATGAAATTTAATAATCATTTCGAAAAATTAGGCGCTGATTTTGCGCAGAAAATTTTGCCAACACCGCTGACGAATCAGCATCTCGTGGCCTACAACCCAGAAGTTTGCGAGCTTGTCGAACTTGATGAAAAAACTTTGCACAGCAAAAAATTTCTCGATGCAATTTTCGGAAATTCTGAAGATAAAAATTTTTGCTATCTCGCGCAAGCCTACGCCGGACATCAATTCGGACATTTCGTAAATTCACTTGGTGATGGCCGCGCAATTTTGCTCGCACAAGTTGCGGAAAAAAATAAAGCGAGTTATGACCTTGTTTTAAAGGGCTCGGGCAAAACTCCATTCTCACGACCTTATGTTTTAAATGCCGACGGCCGCGCCGTTTTGCGCTCATCAATTCGTGAATTTTTGGCTTCCGAAGCATTACAGCATTTAGGAATTCCAACCTCGCGCGCCCTTTGTTTGATTGCTTCCGATTCACAAGCGCAGCGCGAAGTTTTAGAACCCGCAGCGCAAATTATTCGCATTGCACCAAGCCACATTCGCTTTGGCACTTTCGAATATTTCTTTTATCAGAAAAAAAATGCGCAGGTAAAAATTCTCGCTGACTATGCGATGCAAAATTATTTCGGGTGCGCAAAAACTTACGGAGATTTTTTACGTGAAGTTGTTCGCACTACAGCCACAATGATTGCCAAATGGCAAGCTTTCGGATTTTGTCACGGCGTGATGAACACCGACAATATGTCGATCCACGGTATCACTTTCGATTTCGGCCCTTTCGGATTTTTAGATGAATATGATCCGCATCACATCTGCAACCATTCCGACCAGCAAGGACGTTATTCCTACATCAATCAGCCAACTATAGGTTTGTGGAATTTGAATGCTTTTGCCATCACACTTTCCAGCTTGATTGGCATGGATGAAATCAAAGAAACTTTGGAAACATATGAAGAAATTTTCTTAGATGAATATCACAAATTAATGGCGCAGAAGCTTGGATTTTCCGGCATCGATGATGAAATAAAAAAATTCATCTACGAAACTTTGGCGCTACTTGAAAAAGAGAAACTCGATTACACATTCTTTTTTAGAAATCTTTTAAACTACACAACAGAAGCCGCCTGGAGCGAAAAACACCAAGCCCTTTTGCAACGAAAAAATATCGAAAAATCCGCCGCCCAAAAACTCATCAAACAATCAAACCCGAAATTTATTTTGCGAAATTACCTTCTGCAAAATGCAATTTCAAAAGCCGAAGCCGGAGATTTCTCCGAAGTCAAACACCTGCAACAAATCATGAAAAATCCTTTTGACGAACAAGAGGAAAATGAAATTTATGCAGCGCTTCCACCCGCTTGGGCCAAGGAACTCTGCATTTCTTGCTCAAGCTAATTTATGAAAACTGCACTGCTTTTATTTGATTGCGATTTGCGCGTTTCTGATAATGCCGCTTTTTTTGCTGCGGCAAAAAATAACGAGGCAATTTTGCCGCTTTATATTTTGGATGAAAAAAATAAACGCCCTCTTGGTGCAGCTGCAAAATGGTTTTTACATCATGCATTGCAGAGTTTTTCTAAACTGCTGCACAAAAAATATGGCTTAAATTTAATCTTAAAAAAAGGCGATAGCTTAAAGATTTTGCGCGAAATTCTTGCCAAAGAAAAAATCGCCGCGATTTATTTTAACAATGCCGTTGAGCATTATAACATCAGGCTTCATGAAGAAATTAAAAATTTAGCGGAAGAAAAAAATATCGCGGTTTTTTCGCACAAATCACAAACACTTTTTGAGCCAACGCAAATCAAAACCACCTCAAAAAGTTACTTCAAAATTTTCTCACCTTTCTGGCGCGTTTGCTTAAAAAATTATAAGGAAGTTGGCGCAGTTTTACCCGCTCCCAAAGCAACATTTAAACAGGCCGCGCATGATTTCAAAAATGATGATTTAAATTTACTTCCGCAAAAAAACTGGGCGAAAAAATTTGAAAAATATTGGGAATTTGATGACAAGAAAATCCGCCAAAAACTCGCCGCTTTTTTAGAAAAGCAAATTCATGATTATCTCAAGAATCGTGATTTTCCTAGCATCCAAGGCACTACAACAATTTCACCATATTTACATTTTGGCATGATTTCAATTCGCGAAATTTTTGATTATACCATCATGCAAAATAACTCCGCCGGACAACAAAAATTTTTAAGCTCCATTGGCTGGCGCGAATTTAATTTGCATCTGCTTTATCATTTTCCGCAAATGGCAGAGAAAAATTTTAATTCATATTTCGACCGCTTCGCCTGGCAGGAAAATCCTGAGCTTTTTGAAAAATGGAAAAAAGGTCAAACCGGTTATCCGATAGTTGATGCAGCGATGCGCGAGTTGTGGGAGACCGGCTTCATGCATAATCGCCCCCGCATGATCGTGGCTTCATTTTTGGTTAAACATTTGTTAATTGATTGGCGCATTGGCGAAAAATATTTCTGGGATTGTTTGGTTGATGCTGATTTGGCGAATAATGCGATGAATTGGCAATGGGTGGCAGGAAGCGGTGCCGACGCGGCTCCATATTACCGCATTTTTAATCCGAGCCGTCAATCTGTGCGCTTTGATGCAAAAGGGGATTATATCAGAAAATGGGTGCCCGAGCTCAAAAAAATGCCGGATAAATTAATTCACTCACCATGGGAAACTTCTGCCAATGAGTTGAAAAAATATGATGTGATTCTTGGCAAAACTTATCCTCAGCCCATCGTGAATCACGAAGCGGCGCGCGATGCGGCGATGATGTTATATCGCCTGCTTAGACATTAATTACGTTGATGTGTGAAGAGAATTTCTGCGGAATCAAATCTGGGGAAGTTGCACTGAAAAAAGACTGCAAATTCGTCGCCGCGATTTCGGCAAATAAATTTTCTTTTCTACCCTCATCAAGATGCGAAACAACTTCATCAAAAATTAAAATTGTCGGCTGGTTTTTATAAGCCGCGGAAATCTTAGCGCGCGCTAAGGTGATTGAGATCATAATGGCTTTTTGCTCGCCGGTTGATGAACGCAGCGCCGACATTTTTTTATCAATAAAAAGCGCATCAAAATCGCAGCGGTGAATGCCGAAATTTGTTTTGAAACTCTCACCATCAATCTGGCGATTTTTTTGCAATTGCGCGCGGTAAAATTCTTCGATTTGCACCGCGCTTTGGGTTGGCAGCATTTCTTCAATTTCACCACTCACACGAAGTTGCGTTTTAGGAAAATTTGAAGCGAAAGATGCGATGGCTTTGTTGAAAAAATCAATAGCCTCAAGCCTTGAAGATGCTATAGCCACACCCAGTTCAACAATTTGATTTTCAATTGCATCCAGCCATTTTTCTCCGCCTTTTTGATTGCGATATTTTTGCAAAATTACCAGGCGCTCACGCAGCAATTTTTGATAATTATTGATGCGCGATTGGTGATCTAAATTTATGTCGGAAACAATTTTATCCAGATAATCACGGCGCTCGGATTTTCCGGAAATAAAAAGCTGCTCAATTTGCGGAGTTAGAAAGATAAAATTTATGAGGTAATTTTTAACATCGTCTTGACGCTTGCTGCTCAAGGGCTCGTCATTGATGTAGAAAAGTTTTTTCTTTTTTTCTAAATCAAAATTCACTGCGATATTTTCGATAAATTCGTGATCTATAATTTCTGCACGCAGCACAAAATTTTTTTCACCTTCAGCAATCATCGCATCAAAATTATCCCCACGCAAAGAAGCGTTGCGGCCAAGTAGTGTCAAGGCTTCAAGGATGTTAGTTTTACCCACACCATTTTCGCCCACTAGCAAATTTAGCGCAAATGAAAATTCGATTTTTTTCGCAGGAAAATTGCGAAAATTTGTGAGGGAAATTTTTGAGATTTGAGCCATACAGATTCGTCATCATTGGTGCGAAAGCACCGAGGATCTCATGAGTTGGTTGTACATAAACTCCTGAGATCCTCGATTCGCTTAAGCGAATAAGGATGACGAGAAGGGAATTAGATTCTTACCGGCATTATTACGAACACGGAGTTCATGTCTTTCGCCTCAACAATTGCCGGAGAAGCACTGTCTTTGAAGCGCATTAGCAATTCGTCTTTGTCGATTTGACCAATCACATCCATCAAATAACGCGAATTGAAACCGGTTTCGATTTTATCTTCGGCGTAATTTACATCCAATTCTTCATAAGCGAACGAGCCGTCATTGGTGCTCACCTGCAAATTCATTTTGCCATTTTCTAAAACTAATTTCACCGAGCGGTGCTTATCAGTTGCAACTGTTGAAACGCGGTCAACTGAATCGAAAAATTCTTTTTTATTAATCACCGCGATATGGGCGTTATTTTTCGGCAAAACTTTGTCGTAATCCGGAAATTCACCGTCAATCAATTTTGAAACTATCGTGGTTTGATCAGAAATAATTTTGATCTTCACTCGCGAAACTGCGATTTTGAGCGACTTAGCGCCATCAATAATTCTGCGAATTTCCGCAACTGATTTTTTTGGAATGATCACGCCAAAAGGAGTTTTCAAATCAATTGGCATAAAAGAAAGCGCCAGACGGTGACCGTCAGTTGCAACAGTGCGCAATTCAAAACCGGCATCACGTTTCATGGCCTGCAAATAAAGGCCGTTTAGGTAATAACGGGTTTCGTCGTTAGAAATTGCGAAGCGGGTTTTATCGATCATTTTTGCCAGCTTGTCAGCTTCGACAGAAATTTCTTCGCCAAGTTCACCTTCAGATAAATTCGGAAATTCAGAAGCATCGATGCAAGGCAGGCTATATTTTGATTTGCCTGATTTGATCTGCAAAATTGTCGGGCTTTCTTGCGAGATTAAAATCGCGCCTTCAGGAATTTTTCTAACAATATCGAAAAACATTTGCGCCGGCACGGTTGTAGATCCGCCTTTCTTCATGTCGGATTCGAAAGATGAAGTGACGAGAATATCCATGTCAGTTGCCGACAACACAACTTTATCATTTTTGGCTTCGATCTTTACGTTTTGCAAAACGGGAATGGTGTTCTTCTTTTCAACGGCGCCATTTACGTTTGAAATAGCCTTGAGCAAAACTTGTTTTGCGACTTCAAATTGCATGTTTTTGTGAAATTAAATTGGGGGTCGAATTTGCGTGAAAAACTTAGGAATCGGGGGCTTAAATTCAATTAAAAATTCAGGTTTGATCCAATGTTGAAGAATATCGCCGTATCGTCGCGGTAATTCTGCGCTTGCAGCAAGTGCGACTTGGCAAAGGCGCGCGAAAAAGTTAAAGTTGAGCGAAAATCTTTATAAGCCATATTGAGGCGCAAACCGCCGCCGGAGAGGCGTCCGCTGCGGTTAATTCCATTATTTTCAACATAGCCTAAATCATAAAAAGGCGTTAGCGAAAAATATTGCAGCGGTAGCTTGGAGCTACTCCAGAAGCGGCTTAGACCGAAAGTAAGTTCATTGCGGATGTTAAAACCCGAATCGCCAGAAATCGTGCCATTTTTAAAACCGCGCACCGAATAAACCCCACCCACCGAAAATTGATCAATGCTGTAGAGATGCTGTTTGGCGATTTGCGTATCCAGTGCCAGATTGTAAGAAAATTGCAGGTTTTTTACTAAAAATTTTTGCGTGTAATTTCCGTAAAATCTGAATATATCAAATTCGGCGTGCGGTGCTGAATTTGCTATGTTTGAGGCATCTGTTCGCGCATCAAAAAAACCGAAAGATTTGCTGAAACTTGGCTTATAAAAAATCGTCGCATTATCGAGAAAAAAAGTCTGCATGAAATTGATGGTGGCAATTGAAGCCTTGCGGCTAGACGTTTCAACGCGTGCATCATTGATCAGGTTTTCATTGTCGCGCATGGCGAAAGCAATTCCGGAAGTGATCTTGGTTTTTTTCGTTTTCACCATGAGTCGATCAAGGCTGATGATATGGGTTTTCGTTTCACTGCTGGAGCGGATTTGCGCACCATTATTGGTCCAGAAAAAATTCGAAGAATCACTATAACTTAAGTTCAAAGTATAGAGATAAAATGGCAGCGAAAAATTGGCGTTGATCGCCGCAGTGCCGCCTTTCTTTTTGCGGCTTGGATCAAAATCATTGGCGGTTCGTGAAATTGAAAAAACATCATTTAGCCAAAAAAGATTATCTTGCGCGAAAGCAATAGTATCGCGCTTATCGCCCGTTCTGTCATTACCATGATTGTCATAAGAAATGCCCAGATGCGAACGATTTTTTGGCGTATTTTCAACAACCGCAATTACATCATTTTTTTCTTTGGCGGGAATAAATTTTATCGTAGCATTATTGGAAGGCAGCCGGTTTATCTGGCTGATTCCGATTTCAAGTGGATGAATATTTAGAATTTCGTGGGTGGGATAAAAACCAAAAGCAGTGAATTTTTGGGTTTTGTCAAAAAATTTTTCGTCATTAAAAAGAATTTTTTCGAGATGCGATTCAAGTACGTCCACCTTGAGCGAACCGCTATAAAGACTCTGCGTTGGAATCTCGGCTTTTGAAGTGACATAGCCCTGCGCAACCAGGTAATCCGTGATCTCTTGCGCTAGTTGCGAAATTTGTTCAGTGTTTAAGCATTTATTTAAATATGGCTTGGTGAAGCCAATTTCGCGCTCCCTGGGCACTAAATTATTTTTCGAAAAAACAATTTCATCGATGTGAAAACATTGAATGCGGCGATAATTTTGCACCACTTTTCCGGCCTCACCTTCTAACTCATCAAACTCTTCGAGATCTTCTTTCTCTAGGCCTTCGCGGTCTTTGGCGACTTTTTCTATATCACGTTCTTTGACTTTTTCTTGCTCGATTTGGTTTTGGCGCTGCACGATTTGATCCTGAATCGCTGTGATATTTTGCTGCTCTTGTACACTCACCTGCGCTTGTGCCGACAGCGCCCACAAGGAAAAAACCAAAGCCGTCGTTAATTTCTTCATAGAAAAATTATGATGCAGGAGCGTCACTTACATTTGGCAAAAAGCTGCCGGCAATAGCGCTGGCTTGCGAGCCGGTAGTTGCCGAAGTTTTTCTGATTTCTTTTCCAGCTAGTAAATCCTTGATTTCATCGCCGCTCAAAGTTTCAAATTCAAGCAAAGCTTTTGCTAAAATTTCGAGATCGGATTTTTTGTCGCTCAAGATTTTTTTCGCGCGCGCCAAAGCTTCGCCAACAATGCGTTTCACTTCTTCATCGATCACTTTTCCTGTTTCTTCAGAATAAGGTTTATTCGATGCATAAAATTTCGCGGAATCATCTTCGCTATAATCAATAGTGCCAACTTTGTCGCTCAAGCCCCATTTGGTAACCATATTGCGCGCCATGTTGGTTGCTTGTTCGATATCCGAAGAAGCGCCGGTTGTGACTTTGTCATAGCCAAAAATTAATTCTTCCGCCGCGCGTCCACCCATCGCAACAACTAAATCATCAAGCAATTTGGCGCGAGTGACCGAGAAGCGATCATTTTCCGGCAAGCGCATCACCAAGCCAAGCGCGCGGCCTCTTGGGATGATGGTTGCTTTGTGGATCGGATCAGAATTTTCGCAATTAAGCGCCGTGATGGCGTGTCCGCCTTCGTGATAAGCAGTAAGCTCTTTTTCCGATTTTTGCATGACCATGCTTTTGCGCTCAACGCCCATCATGATTTTATCTTTGGCATCTTCGATATTTTTCATCGTCACCATTTTTTGTCCGTGACGCGCGGCCATCAAAGCGCCTTCATTAACGAGATTTGCAAGATCAGCACCAGCAAAGCCTGGCGTGCCACGTGCGATTGTTTTGACATCGATATCAGCAGCAGCAGCGATTTTTTTGAGATGGACTTGGAGAATTTGTTCACGACCTAAAATATCAGGATTTGGCACTGTCACTTGGCGATCAAAGCGACCTGGGCGCAGTAGAGCTCTATCCAAAACGTCGGGACGGTTTGTAGCAGCGATAATTACCACACCTTCATTATCCGAAAAGCCATCCATTTCAACAAGCAATTGGTTGAGAGTTTGTTCGCGCTCATCATTGCCGCCGCCTACTCCCGAGCCACGATGGCGACCTACAGCATCAATCTCATCAATAAATACGATACAAGGTGCAGATTTTTTTGCTTGTTCGAACATATCACGAACCCTTGAAGCACCTACGCCCACAAACATCTCAACGAAATCGGAACCAGAAATTGAATAAAAAGGCACACCTGCTTCACCGGCAATTGCACGGGCGAGCAAAGTTTTACCAGTACCTGGCGAGCCAATCAACAAGCAGCCGCGCGGGATTTTTGCACCAACATCAATATATTTTTTGGGATCTTTTAGGAAATCGACAATCTCAGTTAATTCATGTTTTGCTTCATCAATGCCGGCAACATCGGTGAACAAAACTTTATTTTTATTTTCCTGCAACATTTTAGCACGAGAACGTCCAAAGCCAAAAGCTCCGCCCTTACCACCACCGGCTCCGCGGGCAAAGAAAATCCACAAACCAATCATAATCACAAATGGCAACCAACTTAAAATGCCGCCAATTATTTTATCAGATTTGCTCACCAAGGGAACGGCATTAATGTCGACGCCCTTTTCTTCAAGCTTCTCAACGAGGTTGGGATATTGCGGAAGATAAGTATAAAATTTCGTGCCATCTTTCAGCGTTCCGGCGAGATCATTGCCCTTAATATCAACTTTTGTTACTTCACCAGCATCAACCTTTTTTATGAAATCACTAAAAACGATTTTATTGCCTTCACCTTCAGAATCTAGAAGGCTGGAGATAATCATAACCACGGCAAAAATTAGGAGCCAGGTCAGGAAATTTTTTTTCGAATTTTGCATTTTTTTCTTTGGGGAAATTTTTATTTGAAGAGGTGATATGTAGAAAGGTGAAGAAATTATTCAACCTCCAAACTTTATTAAGTTTTCATTATCTAAGGAAAAATCTAATTTACCTCAATTCTTACCAAGCATATTGCGCGCCGATACTGACGATGAATTCTCTGAATCGATCATTTTGTCTTCTGTCAATTTGGGTGTAGAAGTTAGTGTTTTTCTGAACCGGAATTTGCATTAATGCACTTGCACCAAGGAATATTTTTTGTTCATAAGTTGGGGCAAGAATATAAGTTGCGTTGCCTTGTGTTGCGGTTGCATTATTTTTTGAATAAAGCTGACTTTTATAGCCGGTGATTCCAACTTTGTAAAAAGATTTAGGAGGAAGTGAAAGAATTTTTGGTAAGTCATTTTTATAAGCGGTACCAAATTCGAAGTTAAGCGTATTGGCGCTTGAATTTCCAATTTCAAGGTTGCCAGCAGTTAATCCGCTTTCTTTCCAGCCATCACTTCTAGTTTTTTGTGCACGAGCTAGAGCAAATAATGAAACTTCACTTTTAATTGCTAAGGGCAATTTATAAGAGGTAGCTAAAGTTAAATATTCAAAGCTTCCTTTCGAATTTCCACGCGCTCTTTGCGGTGATCCATTAACATTAACGTAACGATCATTGTCGCTATTATAATAAGCCGCGCCGACTTGGCCGGATAAATAAAATTCACCAATCAAAGTTTTATAATTTTTTCCGGCGCCAAAAATTAAACCATTGGTGTAAATTGAATCACTCCCACTATAAACATAGCGCTTCACGTTTGATTGCGCGCTGAATAATCCACCGACTAATTGAAAATCATTTTTAAAATTCTTGGCAAGACCAAAAGAAGTAATGACACCGGAAGTTGAATAAGTAGATGAATTTGCCACCGCTTGGCGATTATTGTTAAAATTATTAGCTGAAATCCACATTGCAGTTTTATTGCTTGGCGCATTTTCAGCTTCGATTAATTTATTGAATAAATTTTTACTTAAAATTCTTGTAGTAGAATTTTGCGCCATAAGCGTTCCATCAAGCGCATTACTATCAATTTTTTTTGAGATTGTTGCGTTAACTGCATCGCTATTATATTGCAAATTTGCGATATATCCGTCTTGCACATTAACATTATCGAAACTTCCTGAAACCGTGCCGCCAGTGCTTTTGAGGATGTCTTGATTGACTACGAAATATCCACCTGCGGTATTATATAAATTGAAATTTGCAGTGCCTGCAACGGAAATATTTCCGCTGGCTATAACTTTATCAATTGAGGTTTTATCAAATTCAAAATTGCTGATTGATCCGGAATCCAAAGTTAAACTGGAAACATTTAAAGTGCCGATAGAATTGCCTGGTGCAAGGGTTCCGCCTGAATTTATCACTAAAGAATCGACCACACCATTACCGCTGATTTTTGCGCCTGATTCAATTATAACATCTTGTGCAGTTGAGCCATTTACCTTTAACTCACCATTTTGCACATCGATGGTGCCAGTGGCGGTGCTGGTTGCGCCTAATGTCAAAATTCCCGATCCGGTTTTAATATAATTTCCAGCACCCGACATTGATGCCAAATAAGATAAATTTTCGGCGCCAGTTGCCATAGTAATATTGCCGCTATTATTAATATTTCCCATAGTTACGCCCGAAGTATTTATGATCAAACTTCCACTATTATCTATTGTGCCCATTACACTGCCGGCATTTAAAGTGAGAATATTTCCTGTACCTGAACTTGAGAAAGTTCCGATAGTTCCTGAATTGGAAACAACCGTCGAATTTGCAGTTATTGAATTGACGGCCATTCCACTTTCGAGATTAATCGTACCGCTTGTTGAAATATTTTTTGTCCAACTTCCAACAGAAGTGTCTATCTGCGCAAACAGCGTATTTAAAGCATCCGCACTAAGTTCAGTATTAACATTTAATATATTGTTAGAGCCATCCGCACGTAATTTTCCTATAATAGTGGAACCTGTTTCAACATTGACCGTAAGATTAGCATCGACAACTCTGATTGCATAATCGCTACCAACACTAGCCTGAATGGTTCCGCTATTTGTAACCGTGGTATTTCCATTGTTAAAATACAGTGCCGATCTAATAACACCGCCACGGTTGGTAGTGCTGACAATTGTACCGCTGTTAACTACACTATTAGTGCCGCCTGGATAATTAAAAACATAAACCGGAGCATAAAAATTTCCTGAGCTGATGGTCGCACCTGCTTGATTCAATAAGCTAAAATTAAATGTCCCACCAGGAATATAAACCGGAATAGCATTAGCGCCACTAGTAACTAAAGAAGCAGCGGCATTATTTTTTACTTCAATTGTCATTGGTCCGCTGACTATACTGGCATCAGTAATAACTATAATATCACTAGCAGTACCGGATGTTACAATATTGTTATCATTATTTATTGAGATGCCGTTTGGATGATCCGAACCGGTGATACTTATAGGAGAATTTATATTAAAAACATCCGGCGCTGCATAAGAATTAGCAGAAATTGATAATGTAATTAGAAAGAAAAATAATCTTTTCATTATGATGTTTAACCCAAATAACTCTTAATAAAAAACCTTGCATCCAATACATTCAAGTTTCTAAGAGGTTTGGATTCTAACTTTACTGAAGTGCAATTAACGCCAATCTTTTGTTGGTAGATGATTTCTGCAAGAATATTTTGCCAAAATTTCTAAAAAATTGATTGGTGATTTGAAATTGATTGGTGATTTGAAAAGTAAAAAACAAAAAACCCGCCCAACTTGCGTTGAGCGGGTTTTTTTGTTTTTATAACTCTGTTTTATTTTCGTGTGCAATGCCACTTATAAGCCTGGCGATAACCTACTCTCGCTGACCACGAAGATCAACTACCATTGGCGCGACATGCGTTTCACTTGCGAGTTCGGAATGTGATCGAGTGGGTCCACACCGCTATCGTCACCAAGCCAACAAGTAGCATTGCAAAATTGACAACCAAAGAACCCTGCGAATTCTTATAATGTTTTTTTAAGAGAGAATCTTACTCAAAGCATATCACAGTTTACACTGCACATAGCCAAGAAAAGAAACCAATCGGGTTATTAGTACTGGTTAGCTCAAAGCGTTACCGCTCTTACACACCCAGCCTATCAACGTGGTAGTCTTCCACGACCCTAATAGGGAAAATTTGTTTTGAGGGAGGCTTCCCACTTAGATGCTTTCAGCGGTTATCCCGTCCGTACTTAGCTACCCAGCAATGCTCCTGGCGGAACAACTGGAACACCATTGGTACGTTCAACTCGGTCCTCTCGTACTAAAGTCAACTCCTCTCAATTTTCCAACACCTGCGGCAGATAGGGACCGAACTGTCTCACGACGTTCTGAACCCAGCTCACGTACCACTTTAATCGGCGAACAGCCGAACCCTTGGGACCTTCTTCAGCCCCAGGATGTGATGAGCCGACATCGAGGTGCCAAACCTTGCCGTCGATATGAACTCTTGGGCAAGATCAGCCTGTTATCCCCGGCGTACCTTTTATTCGTTGAGCGATGGCCCTTCCATACAGAACCACCGGATCACTATGACCGACTTTCGTCTCTGCTCGACTTGTAGGTCTCGCAGTCAGGCAAGCTTTTGCCATTGCACTCTAAAACTGATTTCCGACCAGTCTGAGCTTACCATTGCGCGCCTCCGTTACTCTTTGGGAGGCGACCGCCCCAGTCAAACTACCCACCATACAGTGTCCTAAACACCGATTCAGGTGTTCTAGTTAGAAGTCAAAAAGGAGAAAAGTGGTATTTCAAGGACGACTCCACGCTCCCTAGCGAGAGCGCTTCAAAGTCTACCACCTATCCTACATATCTCATTTTTGAATTCAGTGTAAAGTTATAGTAAAGGTGCACGGGGTCTTTCCGTCTAACCGCAGGAATACCGCATCTTAACGGCAAATTCAATTTCACTGAGTCTACACTGGAGACAGAGGGGAAGTCGTTACGCCATTCGTGCGGGTCGGAACTTACCCGACAAGGAATTTCGCTACCTTAGGACCGTCATAGTTACGGCCGCCGTTTACTGGGGCTTCGATCAGAGGCTCTCACCTCATCACTTGACCTTCCAGCACCGGGCAGGCGTCAGACCCTATACTTCATCTTAATGATTTAGCAGAGCCCTGTGTTTTTGGTAAACAGTCGCTACCCCCATTTCTGTGCCACCTTTCTATGCTTACGCAAAGAAGGCCATCCTTTTCCCGAAGTTACGGATGCATTTTGCCTAGTTCCTTCAGTGTAGTTCTCTCAAGCGCCTTGGTATCTTCAACCCATCCACCTGTGTCGGTTTTGGTACGATCTAATGTGGGGCTATTTCCTGGAAGCAACCTCGCTGCATCTTCAATCCGTTAAGAAGATACAGAAAAGTACGCTCCGTCACTCACCACTTGGTTTGGGAATATTAACCCAATTTCCATCGACTACGCTTTTCAGCCTCGTCTTAGGTATCGACTAACCCTGCTCAGATTAACTTTAAGCAGGAAACCTTGGATTTTCGGCGAACGAGTTTTTCACTCGTTTTATCGTTACTCATGTCGGCATTCTCACTTGTGATATCTCCAGCAAACCTGACGGTTCACCTTCACAGACTTACACAACGCTCCGCTACCGCTCAGCTGCACAATGCAGTGAGCCCGTGTCTTCGGTATATCACTTTAGCCCCGTTACATTTTCGGCGCAAAAAGACTTATTTAGACCAGTGAGCTATTACGCTTTCTTTAAAGGATGGCTGCTTCTAAGCCAACCTCCTGGTTGTTTTGGTCTCTTCACCTCCTTTCCCACTTAGTGATAATTTAGGGACCTTAGACGACGGTCTGGGCTGTTTCCCTCTCGACAATGGACCTTATCACCCACTGTCTGCCTGCCATACTGAACTTGTTGGTATTTGGAGTTTGTTAAGGTTTGGTAAGTCTTTTGGACCCCCTAGCCTTGACAGTGCTCTACCCCCAACAGTAATTGTATGACGCCCTACCTAAATAGATTTCGCGGAGAACCAGCTATATCTAGATTTGTTTAGCCTTTCACCCCTAATCACAACTCATCCCGTAACTTTGCAACGTTAATGGGTTCGGTCCTCCAGTAAGTGTTACCTTACCTTCAACCTGGTCATGACTAGCTCATCTAGTTTCGGGTCTAATTCGCTGTACTAAATCGCCCTGTTAGGACTCGCTTTCGCTACGCCTTCGTCTAACGACTTAAGCTTGCACAACAAAATTAACTCGCCGACCCATTATACAAAAGGTACGCTATCACTCCCTAATGGAGCTCTAACTGCTTGTAGGCATTCGATTTCAGTTTCTATTTCACTCCCCTTATCGGGGTTCTTTTCACCTTTCCCTCACGGTACTAGTTCACTATCGGTCATAGAGGAGTACTTAGGCTTGGATGAACTGGTCCACCCATGTTCAGACAGGATTTCACGTGTCCCGCCCTACTCGCGCTTGTACACTTGTTTTTACTTATACGGGACTATCACCCACTATGGTTAACCTTTCCAGGTTATTCTAATTAACAAATGCTCAAGACTGGCCTGGTCCGCGTTCGCTCGTCACTACTAACGGAGTCTCGGTTGATGTCCTTTCCTCCAGGTACTTAGATATTTCAGTTCCCTGGGTATTTCTTCCCTAACCTATGAATTCAGTTAGGGATGCTTTCTAAAAGAAAGCGGGTTACCCCATTCGGAAATCCTCGGATCAAAGCTTATTGGCAGCTACCCGAGGCTTATCGCAGCCTGTCACGTCCTTCATCGTCTCTCTATGCCAAGGCATCCATCAAATGCCCTTCTTTTGTTTAATTTCTAAAACTATGTGCAGAGTAAACTCTACACATCGCTGAGTATGATTTCTCTCTTGAGAGTTCACTATATTAATTTGTGAACTTTAATTTATTGAATTCGCGATTCGAACTTGCGTTCAAATCTGCGGTATTCTCTGGTTGTCAATTATTCACGATTTTAAACAGCTTTTCGATGAGCTAATTTTTCAAACTCTGGAGTCGCAAAAAAATCAACGGCTCTGAAAAAATGCTTTTTTCAAAGCTGCCTGAAATATTAATGCAATTACCAAATGGTTTTTGATCTCTGATTCGAGATCAGGGAAAAATTAGTTATTCACGAAAACTTCTTCCTTTCATCTTCTTCAAAAGCGTTTTATTGCTTTTCCAAAAATTAGGAGGGCGCGCATTATTCGCATCGGGATTTTAGTTGTCAACATCCCTTGTTAAAAAATATTAAAAAAAGATAAGGACCTGCGGATCCTTTGTTTTCAATGCTTCACAAAGATGATGGAAAAGTTTTTTAAAAAAATCTGAAAAAAATTTTATAAAATTTTTACGAAAAAGTTTTTTTGGCGAAAAATCCTGAGGTGAATTTACAAAACTTATTCTTCTTTTTTAAAATCTCTTACGAAGCGTTGGTAAATGCGGCTTCATGAACATCACGAAAAAAATAATTACAGAATTACAAAAGATTGATACGTAATTGGAGTCAATAATAACAGGTCTTCGCAAGTATTTATAAAAAAACTCATCATCCTTGAAACATGAAAATGTTTCGAGGATCTCGCGAGATAAAACTCCTGAGATTCTCGGCCTTACGGATGACGAGTTCATTTCAGACATAAAAAAAACCGCTCCCGGAAATTAATCCGAAAGCGGTTTCTCTTAAATATTCTTACTCGAAGAAAATTACTCAGCAGCTTCAGCCGCGTCTTCTTTTTTCTTTCTAGTTCTTTTTGGCTTTTCAGCTTTCACTTCTTCACCAGCAACTTCTGCATTTTCAGCAGGAGCAGCAGCTTCAACTTCAGCTGATTTTTTACCTTTTGCGTTTGCTGCAGCTTTCAAAAGCGCATCAACTTCTGATTCACTTCTGGTTACGATTAAACGAACCGGGCAAGTAACATCAGAGTGCAATTGGATAACTGCATCGTAAACACCGATTTCTTTGATAGATTTTTTCAAGAAAATTTGGTTACGAGAAATAGCCTTTTCACCGGCAATTTCATTTAGTTTCGCAGCAATTAATGAAGAATTTACTGAACCATAAAGACGTCCATCGTCAGAAGCATTTTGAATGATCAAAATATCTTTGCCTTCGATTTTGCCTTTAATCTTGTCAGCAGCAGAAAGGTTTTTCGCATTTTCTTGCTCAAACTCATGTTTCTTGGCTTCGAAGATTTTATAGTTGCTTGGAGTATAGCAGATCGCCAGTTTTTGTGGGATTAAAAAGTTTTTTGCATAGCCATTCTTGACTTCGACGATATCGCCGATTTTACCAAGTCTAGGCTGTGCAGCAATTAAGATGATTTTCATTTTTAAGACTAATTAGAAGTTAGATCTTTTTTGATCGGAGAAATCAAAGCCAAGTGGCGTGCTTTCTTGATCGCATTAGCCAATGCTCTTTGTTTTTTAACTTCAACATTAGTGATTCTGCTTGGAAGAATTTTACCTCTTTCAGACAAGAATTTATTCAAAAGTCGAAGGTTTTTATAGTTGATTTCAGCAAGCGGAATATCACGCAAAGGGCATGATTTTTTCTTTCTGATAAAGACGCTTTGATTAACTAGCGAAACTTTAATATAATTTTCATCACCAGCAGCTTGAGGCGCACCGGCGTTGTTTTGATTAGGTTTTTGAAAAGCCATTTTAACTCCTATACATCGAATTGAACTTGATCAAGAACCAGGTCGATTTTGCTAGGTTCTTTTTTCACTGCAACTTTGCCAGGCTTGAAGTCCTTAGCGGTTGTAGAAACAAAAAGTGAAGATTCTTCAGCATGCGCTTCAACAGCGTAAGTTGCACTTCTGATGATATCTTCGTTAAAGCCCATAACACGGTTCAACTCTGCGACTGCTGGATATTTTGCATCAATATTGAGCAAAACATAATGACCACGTGAATTTTTTTTCACTTTGTAAGCTAGGTTGCGTAGTCCCCAATATTCTTTGGAAACGATCTTACCTTTTTCATCGGTAATGATTTTCGCAAGCTTAGCGGTCAATGCATCCAAGTCCTCAACAGTTAAATCCTGTCTGGCAATAAAAACGGTCTCGTAGCGAGGCATAATAATTAGTTTTTAATTGAGTTATTGGAAAAATTTTCAAGCCATAGACTGGCAAGAAAAGGGGCGCGCAAGGTAGGTAGCGGTTTTTTAATTGCAACACAAAGATCTGCCCATAATTTACGCGCTTTCCTAAATTTTTTACGTAATGCAAATCCTCAACCGCAAAGCCAATTTTAATTATACCGTCGAAGAAGAAATCGAAGCCGGCATCATGCTGCTTGGAAGCGAGGTGAAATCAATTCGCGAAGGCAAAGCTTCAATCAATGAATCATACATCGCAGAAGCAAACGGCGAAATCGTTTTGATGAATGCCCATATCAGCGAATATAAAAACGCCAATCGCATGAATCACGAGCCAAAACGCGTGCGCAAGCTGCTTTTGCACAAAAAACAAATCCAAAAACTTTTGGGGAAACTCAACGAAAAAGGCTATTCGGCTTTTCCGCTAAAAATTTATTTTAACAAAAAAAACTTCGCCAAAGTTTTGATTGGAATCGGACGCGGCAAAAAGCTTTATGACAAACGCGAGACGATAAAAAAACGCGACGAAAATCGGAGAGCGCAGCGTGGAGAAGAATAATCTCAGCAAATTTTTTCTCCCGCAATCATCCCTACGCGGCGTTGGCCCGGGGCTTACAAAACTTCTCACTAAATTAACAAATGGCGAGCGAATTTTTGATTTGCTTTTGCACAAACCAATGCGCGCCGAAAAAATTTCAATCTGCCCTCGTCTCTTTGAAGTGTTGAATGGAGAGCTCGTCATCATCAAAGCAAAAGTTGAATCGCATATCAAACCGGCAACAAAAAAACAGCCTTACAAAGTTATCTGCTACAACCCAACCGGCTACATTTCGCTGATCTTTTTTAAAATTTTTCCAACGCAAATTGCGAAAATGAAAGTGGGCGACGAGATTGCGATTTTAGGCAGTTTGCAGCGCATCAATGGTGAGAATCAAATTGTTCATCCACACGAAATTTTGCCTTCAGCTGAAATTGAAAAATTACCAAAATTAAATGTGGTTTATCCGCTTTGCGCCGGACTTACACAAAAATTTTTGAATAAAAAAATTCAGGAAATTTTAGCAAAAAATAAAGAAAAAATTCCTGAATGGATTGATGATCAATTGCTAAAACAACAAAACTGGCCGCAGTTTCATGAGGCTTTGGAAAATCTTCACCACTTCAAAAACCGTGGAGAGGAAAAAAATATTTTAGCACAAAAACGCATTGCTTATGACGAACTTCTCGCCTGGCAAATCGCCACTTTGATTGCAAAAAATAGCGGCAAAAAAAATAAAAAATTTATCGTGGCAAAAGAAAATATCGCGAAAAAGTTTTTATCATCATTACCATTTGAACCAACAACGGCGCAGCTTAAAGCAATTAAAGAAATTGAGTCAGAAGTTTTTTCGACAAAAAAAATGCTGCGACTCTTGCAAGGCGATGTCGGCAGTGGAAAGACGATTGTGGCAATAGCCGCCTGCCTTCACGCCATTTCACAAAATAAACAGGCTTGCGTAATTGCACCAACCACAGTGCTTGCGAAGCAGCATCTGGCTTACTTCCGCAAGTTTCTAGAAAAATTTGAAATCAATGTTGAATTGCTCACTTCGGCTAACACAAAAAAACAAAAAGAGAAAATTTTGCACGATTTGCGTGACGGAAAAATTCACATTCTAATCAGCACTCACGCGGTTTTGGAAGATGATGTAAAATTTAAAAATCTCGGCCTTGCAGTGATTGATGAACAACATCGCTTCGGTGTAATGCAGCGCTTAAAACTTTTTGAAAAAGGTGAAGATGTTGATTTGCTGCTAATGAGCGCAACCCCGATTCCGCGCAGTCTCATGATGGCTTTATATGGCGATATGGATATTTCAATTTTGGGTGAAAAACCAAAAAATCGTCAGGAAATTTCGACGCTTATTATGTCGGAAGAAAAAATTTCTGATAGCTACGAAGCCTTGAATCGCGCACTGGCAAAAGGTGAAAAAATTTATTGGATCTGTCCCGCCATTGAAGAAAATGAAGCGGATTTGGCAACTGTCACCAAGCGCCACGAAGAATTGCTAAAAGTTTTCGGCGAAAAAAATGTTGGCCTGCTTCACGGCAAAATGAGCGAAAAAGACAAAGAAAAAATCATGAGTCGCTTTGCTCATGAAGATATGAAAATACTGGTCTCAACCACAGTTATCGAAGTCGGAATTGATGTGCCTGATGCAACAATAATTTTAATCGAAAACGCGCAAAGATTTGGGCTCTCTCAACTTCACCAACTTCGCGGACGCGTGGGCAGATCAGAAAAAAAATCTTTCTGCATTTTGCTTTACGGAAAAAAAACCGGCGAAAACGGCCGCACACGTTTAAATATTTTACGCCAATCAAATGACGGATTTTTTATCGCAGAAGAAGATTTGAAAATGCGGGGAAGCGGCGATTTGATTGGCACCGCACAAAGCGGCTTTCCGCAATTTAGAATTGCCAATCTGCAATTTGATTCCCACTTACTCAAAATTGCGCGCAAAAATGCCGAAGTAATTTTTGCCAAAGATAAAAATTTAAATGAGCCGAAATATCGCGATTTACTTCGTCTCTTTAACTATGACGATTGCATCAGCGTGGTGAGTTGCGGATGATTATTTTCCTTTTTGATCTTCTCTAGGTGAAGCTAATTTTTCGGCAGCTACATCTCCAACCCTTTTTGTGGGTTCAGCCGCAACTGCACCAACTAAAACAGAGTGCACTTGATTAAGTGCTTGCGCGATTTCTTCTTTAAATTTTTCTGATAAAAGCACTGAAGAAACACCACCAGCAGCAGTTCTAACTCCACTTGCCATCAAAAGATTACGCGGATTTGCCAAGGCAGCGCGAAAACTATGTTTCATTGCCCTCATCAATTCCGGACCACTACAAATTGTAGATTGTGATTCAGTTGCAAGCTTATACATGGTTTTGGAACCAATAGTATCGGGAACCGCCGACACTGCTCCGGCAAAGGCTCCTTTCGCAAAAGACTGAAATAGATTTTCTTGTTTATCAGTTGGGATGGCTAACCAAGCCAAACTATTTCTAACTAAAAAGGGGAAAAGCGATCCTTGAAAAGCGGCGGCAAAATTTTTCATTTCCGGCCTTAATTGGCGGGTGGCGCGCACTTCGAGAAAATTTCCACCGAGAGTTTCCATAATAATTGAAGGAACTAAAGCGGTGCTTTTACTATAACCACTTTCGCGCATTTTATCACCCACAAGGAGGGAGGGAGTTAGCACTCCGAAAGAATAAGCAAATCTTGAGGTAACTCCGGCAGTAAAAAAACTCGGGCCTTTTCCTCTAACAAACTCCATTAAAGTTTTCTGTCCGTCTGGATTATCAAAAAAATTTTTAATATTTGCTGCAGCTTGCCGAAAAAGAGTATTCCCAACAACCTGCAAAATGCGTGCGACCTCTGATGAGCTGGTTGGAAGAGTAATATCATCCGAACTTATATCATTAAAAGTAGTAAGTTGCCCATCGACATCGAAATGTCGCATATCAAAGAAATCCGGCCTTTTCGACATTTAACTTATAAAGGAAGGTTGTCGTGTTTTTTCCAAGGTTTGTGAGTTTTTTTGTTTTTCAAAATTTGCAGTGAGGCGCAAATTCTGCGTCTGGTGTTTTGCGGACGAATTACTTCATCAACAAATCCGCGTGATGCTGCAACGAAAGGTGAGGCGAATTTTTCACGATATTCTGCAACGCGTTTTGCTTTTGCTTCCGGATCTTTGGCATCTTCACGGAAGATGATTTCAACCGCACCTTCAGGGCCCATAACCGCGATTTCCGCATTGGCCCAGGCGTAATTTACGTCGCCTTTTAAGTGTTTGGAATTCATTACGATATAAGCGCCGCCATAGGCTTTGCGCGTGATCACAGTGATTTTTGGAACTGTCGCTTCGCCATAAGCATAAAGCAATTTCGCACCATGTTTGATGATACCGCTATGCTCTTGATCGGTGCCTGGCAAGAATCCCGGAACATCAACGAAAGTTAGAAGCGGAATGTTAAAAGCGTCGCAGAAACGAATGAAACGTGCAGCTTTTTCTGAAGCTTTAATATCCAAACAACCTGCCAAATTCATCGGTTGGTTCGCAACAATACCAACTGTTTCGCCTTCCATGCGACCAAAACCGATCATGATATTTTTAGCATAATTTGGCTGGATTTCATAAAAGTCACCTTCATCCAAAATTTTCTCAACCAATTCCGACATGTCGTAAGGCTGGTTTGGATTTTCCGGAACCAAGGTGTTTAGCGACACATCAACGCGATCCGCCTGATCATCAGTTGGAATTTGCGGCATCGCTTTTTGATTTGAAAGCGGTAGGAAATTGATTAAGCGACGCGCTTGCAATAAAGCTTCAACGTCATTTTTAAAAGTCAGATGCGCAACACCTGATTTAGCACCGTGAACTGAGGCGCCGCCAAGTTCTTCCTGCGTTACAGTCTCGTGAGTTACAGTTTTTACAACATCTGGACCAGTCACGAACATGTATGAAGAATTTTCCACCATGATTGTGAAATCCGTAAGCGCTGGCGAATAAACCGCACCGCCGGCGCATGGCCCCATGATTAGAGAAATTTGCGGAACAACACCACTCGCATCAATATTGCGCTGAAAAATTTCGCCATAGCCACCAAGTGAATCAACACCTTCCTGAATACGCGCCCCACCTGAATCGTTGATGCCAATAACTGGTGCACCAACTTGCATTGCTTTATCCAAAACATGGCAGATTTTTTTCGCATGAGCTTCACCAAGTGAACCGCCCATTACGGTGAAATCTTGGCTATAAACAAAAACTAAACGACCATTGATGGTGCCTTGTCCGGTAACCACGCCATCACCCGGATGTTTTTTATCTTCCATGTCAAAATCCGAGCAGCGGTGCTCAACATAAAGACCATATTCTTCGAAAGAATTTGGATCCAAAAGAACCTCGATTCGCTCGCGCGCAGTTAATTTTCCTTTTTGGTGCTGCACGTCAATTTTCTTTTGACCGCCGCCAATTCTCGCTTCTTCGCGTTTTGAAACGAGCTTCGCAATATTTGGAGAACGCATAATTCTTAGTTTAATTTAGCAATAATGGTTTCGCCGCCAACCATGGTTTGGCCAACGAGAGATTTGATTTCAACTTCTTCTGAGAAATAAATATCAGCGCGGCTGCCGAAACGGATGATGCCGTAGCGCTGGCCGGTTGTAACTTGCTGGCCTTCTTCGATTTCAGAAACGATGCGGCGCGCAACCAAACCTGCGATTTGCACGAAGATGACTTCTTCACCATTTGCAGTGCGAACAACTACAGAATTTCTTTCATTTTCCACGCTCGCTTCATCAGCATTAGCGCTTAAAAATTTTCCGGCTTTGTAGCTAACTTTAACCACTGAGCCACCAAGCGGAACACGGTTTACGTGCACGTTGAAAACATTTAAGAAAATTGTGATTTTGTTGAATTTTTTGCGGCCATATCCCAAATCTTCTGGAGCTTCCACGCCATATTCCACGCGGGTTACCACACCATCAGCCGGGCTGACTACGATATTTTCTTCAAGCGGGATAACTCTTTCGGGATCGCGGAAAAAGAAAACGCACCACAGAGTGACAACAAGTCCAATCAAGCCAAGCGTGTTGCTAAGCATGGTTAGGATGATGGTCACCAAAGCAAAAATGATGATGAATTTGTAACCTTCTTTGTGAATTGGAAAAGTTACTAATTTAAAGGCGTCTAATACGTCGTTCATAAATTCTGAAATTAATTTTTAAGATTATTCTTCACTAGCTTTTTGCCAGATTTTGTCGAACTCCTTGAGAGAAGTTTTTTTCTTTTCCAAACCAGGTTGGCTTAGCAAGAAATCAATTGTTTTTTCTTCAAGAATCGAGCCACGAAGCTGTTGCACGGCATTTTGGTTTTTTTGATAATATTCCAAAACCATTTTTTCTTGTCCCGGAAAACGTCCCAAAACTTTGCCTAATTCTTTATTCACATCATCATTGGTAACTTCGATTTTGTGTTTGCTGGAAAGATCAGACAAAATCATGCCGCAGCGGATCATGCGCACAGCCAAATCGCGTTTTTTGTCTTTGGCTTTTTCCTTTTCTTTTTCGCTTTTGAATTTTTCCGGATTGGTTTTTAACTCTTCTTCAGTTTCAGCCCACAAGCTTTTCAACTGCTCTTCAACAAGGCCTGCCGGAAGATCGAAATCATATTTTTTGTTCCAGAAATCGAATAATTCCTGTTTGAACAAATTGCGTGACATGTTGTTGTAATTGTCTTCGATCTGCTGTTTTACTGCATCCATCAACTTGTCTTTATTTTCCATGCCGAAATTATTTTTCAAAAATTCGTCATCAAGTTTTGGCATTTCAGCAGTTAAAACTTCATTGATTTTAACCTCAAATTCTGCTGACTTTCCGGTATATTCTGCTTTGTGATATTCTTTTGGAAATTTCACTTTTACGCGCACTTCATCACCGGCTTTTTTGCCCACAAGTTGTTCTTCGAAATCATCGATGAAGCTTTTAGAACCAAGCTCCAGTTGATAGCCTTGCGCAGCACCACCTTCAAATTCTTTTTTGTCAATTTTGCCAACATAATCGATGTTAACTGCATCGCCAAGTTTTGCTTTATAACCAGCATCTTGCTTGTTCCATTTGCGATAAAATTTCAGCAATTTGTTGAGTGATTCATCCAAATCAGCAGCAGAAATTTCTGCATCACGTTTGATGATTTTTAGCTTGTTAATTTCAACTTCAGGAAGCTGCGGATATAGCTCTAGAGTAGCGCTAAACTCAACATCTTTGCCATCTTCAAAAGTTTTAACATCGATTTTTGGTGATAAAGCAAGTTTGAAATTATTTTCCGAGACGATTTTTTTCAGCGTATCCGAAATGATTTTATCCGCTTCATCAGCCATGATTGACTGACCATATTTTTCTTTGATCACTTCAGCTGGCACATGACCTTTGCGGAAACCTTTCAGCGAAAAATTTTTCTGAGCTTTTTTAACATAATCATTAATGCGCTCATCAATCATCGCGCTTGGAATTGTGATCTGATATTCTTTTTTGAGTTTTTTGTCGTGGGTGTTTTTGATTTTAACTTCCATTGAGAGGCCTTGATTTTAGAGGGCTAAGCCCGGTTAGTAATTTTATAAGAAAAGTGGCGCGAATTTAAAGCGAGATCAGAAAAAATAGCAACGGGTTTGGTGGAAAAATTTTGAGAAAAAATTTAATCAAAAAAAATTTCTGAATAAAAAAAGAGAAGGGATTTCACTTAACCGAAATTTATTTTACGAAGTGAAAAAAATGATTTTATAAAACTGCGGACGGAGGGACTTGAACCCACATGCCGTGAGGCGCTAGATCCTAAGTCTAGTGCGTCTGCCAATTTCGCCACGTCCGCTTATAGTTTTATAAATGCTGGCGCATTTTAGGAGGGATAGAGTTAAAAAAGTTGAAGTGGAATCAACTTTTTTAATAGAAAAAAAATCTGGCTCGCTTTTGCGAACCAGATTGAAAGTCACTGCTTAGGCAGCAGCAACTACGCTAATAAAGATGCGATTTTTATGCGCAGATTTTGCGAATTTAACTACACCATCAATCTTAGCAAAAATCGTGTGATCTTTACCGATGCCTACATTGTCACCTGGGTGCCATTTGGTGCCTCTTTGGCGCACGATGATGTTTCCGGCGTCAACAACTTGACCGCCGTATTTTTTTACACCTAATCGTCTTCCCGCCGAATCGCGACCGTTCCTTGAACTACCACCAGCCTTCTTCGTTGCCATAGTCTCTCCTTACGCTTTGATTGATAAGATTTTCAACAAAGTCTGCTGTTGGCGATGACCTTGTTTTCTACGTGAATTTTGTCTTCTTCTTTTTTTGAAGATGATAACTTTGTCGTCCTTAAAAGTTTTAAGGATTTCAGCTTCAACTGCTGCGCCGCCAACGAATGGGGCACCAAAATTAACTTCACCTTGTTCAGGTTTTACCAACAAAACTTTGTCCAAAGTAACTTTTGAACCAGCTTCGCCGGTCAATTTTTCGACAATAATTTTTTCGCCCGGCGCGACGCGATATTGCTTTCCGCCAGTTTCAATAATTGCAAACATATGATTAATTACTTAATTTAGAGCTTCTTCTTCGAATGGAATCGAACTTAGATTTCACTGCCCTCTTTCAAAAAAGGGGGCGCAACTTATGAAGGATGATCTTTTTGTCAACGTAAATTTTTAACTTAATGCTCGAGAAATATTTCGCTGCGAAAAAAAGGCTCTACCCGCAAAGCGTCAAAGGGAAAATCAGGAGCCTAAAATGGCTGCTGAATTTCATTTTTTTAAGCATTTATTTCTTCTCGCCTTTCCTGCGTTATGACCGCGGTCCGAGCGCTCCAAATCAAGCTATTTTCATCGACCTACCCAACAGCAAAGCTTATTTTTTCGGCATCGAAATCTGGCCCCAGGAAGTATATTATTTAATGGGCATTTTGGTGATCGCCGCCGTGGGGCTTTTTTTCGTCACTTCGCTTTTCGGCCGCATCTGGTGCGGTTATGCCTGTTTCCAAACTGTTTGGACTGATATTTTTATCGCGCTGGAGCGAGTATTCCAAGGCGACCGCAACCAAAGAATTATTTTAGACCGCAAAACAAATTTCGAAAAATTCGCCCGCAAAGGCGCCACTCACTTAAGTTGGATAATCGTTTCGATCCTCACCGGCTATGCCTTCGTAAATTATTTTTACGATTCAATTGCGCTCACCAAAAATATTTTCCACGGAATAATTCCCGCTAATGCACTGGGCTGGAGCCTTGGCATTGCTGCCTCCACCTACATCATGGCCGGATTCGCCCGCGAACATGTCTGCACTTATATGTGCCCTTATTCGCGATTTCAGTCGGCAATGTTTGACAATAACACACTCATAATTTCCTACGACACTAAGCGCGGCGAGCCTCGCGGCAAAATGTCGGCCGACACTGATTTTTCAAAACGCGGCCATTGCATCGATTGCAAACAATGCGTCGTCGTATGTCCAACCGGCATCGATATTCGCAACGGTTTACAAATGGAATGCATCGCCTGCGGACTTTGTGTTGATGCCTGCAACAACATCATGGACAAAGTCGGACTGCCGCGCGGCCTTATCCGCTATGACACCATCAACCATCTTCTTGATCCGCGTCCCGAAAAAAAATTCAAAATTTTCAAACCGCGCACTTTTTTCTACGCCACGATTTTGCTCATTGCCTGCACGTTTTTGATTGGAAGTTTAATGACAAAATCAACTTTGGAAATCGCCGCAATTCCTGATCGCAATCCAATGTTTGTAACGCTTTCCGACGGATCGGTGCGCAATGGCTATCAAATAAAAATATCAAACAAAACCCACGACCATAAAATTTTCAAACTCGAAATATCCCAACCAAAAGAAGCAATTTTAAAATCCCAAAATGCCGATTTATCCATGCTAGCCGTCGATCCCGACGAAGTTGGCGAATTTAAAGTTTTTGTGATTTTACCACCGGAACTTATTGCCAAAAATGAGGAAGGCCGCGCGTTGATTAAGTTTGTGATTTCGGATGAGAAGGAAATGAAAACAGTCGATGCAGTTTTTATAGCCAAGTAACTGCAAACTTTCTAGACAGAAAAAAAACTTATTTTAGGCATAGCGCAAGCCCGAATCAAACTCTTAATTAACGGAGTAAAATTATGCCAAAATCGCAACAAGAAAAACAAAACAAATTTAACGAATTTGCTGCTAAAATCGCCGAGGAAGTTTATTTTGGATCTGTAAAAAATACGTCTGAGTTTGGTAAATCATTACGTGATTTAGAAATTATAAAAACTAGCGATCTTGCGCAATATAAAGAAGGAGCTCTTCCTGTAATGCAAAAAGCTATCGCTGATATTACAACTGAAAACGGCAATATTTTTCGTATATCGCAAGAAGTATATGGAGCGGGTTACGAATCAGCAGTAGAAAAGCAACGCAGTGAAATTTGAGAGAAATTTTCCCAAGCTGTAACCAATCATTTAAAACCGGTTCAACAAGAACCAGCTTCAGCAAAGCAAGCACAAGCCACTCCCCTAGACAAACAGCGAGAACAAAAACGTTAAGAAATTGCTTTCACTTCACTTCTTGCCACCGGCGCAGCGGTTAGCGGCGCAGTTTTTTGCTGCGGCATAAAAGCATGCATCTCAGCGGTGTAGAGCAATTTGCCGACAATTTTTCTGCCTTCTGCTTCCGATCTTTTTTTCAACTCTTCATCAAATTCTCGCTTTTTTTCTTCCAGAATTTTCGCCAGATCTTCCTGCTTTTCTTGTGGAAGCTTGATCACTGCAATATTCAATTTAGCCAGCTCCGGATCGGTTTCAACAAGGTTGTGCGAGAAATCAACCGTCTTGATTTCCATTTCAACTTTCAATTCCCGCATCAATTTTTCCAATTTCTTCGCCGTTAAAATGCCCAGGTGAATCCTGACTTCGCAAACATCACCTTCGCATTTTGCATCAGTAACACGATTAAAATTCGGCAATATTCCATTAAACGCTTTCACAAGGCGCTGCGTTTGCGCTGTAGGCTCCGCCTCATCCACATCTTTTGGAAAGTAAGGTGAGCAGGTTAATAATTTTGCACGATGTGCCTGCAATTCTGCATCAGAAACTTTGGCGGCATGTGCCCGAAATTGCGGGCTCGTAACAATTTCAAAAATATGTCCGACTTTTTGGCGCAAAACTTTTTGCTCAACTAATTGGTTGAAACCATCTGCTGATTGATAGCGCGCGACACGCTGCAGCGCTGATTCCTCACCACTTTTTGTTTTATGCGTTAACTGCGCCAATTCCTCGCTGCGCGGTCGTAGCGCAGTATCAGTAAAATTCGACATCACCGCATTTTCCAGCGGCAGCGCGAGCTGGGAAATTTTGGCATAACCGCGCTCATCAAATTCAACCACAAATTCAGTTTTTCCGCCGTAAGGATTTCTATCGCGGTAAGTTTCACGCAAAAATCTTTCATGCTCTTCGCGACTCATTCTGGCATACATAAATGCCGCTTCATAAGCAAAAGTCGCGCAATTAGAAAGCCCGGCGCGCTGTAGCGGTTCTGAATTGGCGAAAAAATTTTCACTGCGCAAAACTAAATTCTTATCGGCGCAGGCTTTTTTGGCCGTAGCATTAATCATAAGTTGCGAACACCAACCAATTGCAATACTGTTTTGTGCAGCTTCCAAACCGTTTCTAACCAAGGCCGGAGAAGGATCGAACAAATCAAAAACCGGCTCAAGCTCACCGGCTTTTTTGCGCACGGTTAAAGCAACGACATGGTTTCCACCTACAGTTCCAAAAGTTTCAACCAGATAAGTTTTATTTAATTCACCCTCAGTTGCCAGATCCTGGCGCAATTGGCGGTAAAGCGCTTCGTGAACCTGATCTCTTTCCAGAAAAATTTTGCCTTGTTTGCGCGTTCCTTTTGGCGTTTGCAGCGGTTGATTTTTGATGACCTGAACTTGATGCGCGCCGACATTAATTTCTTTACTCGCCAAATAAGTCGCAATTATGGAAACACCGTCAGCGCCGATGGTATAACTCTTCTCCGGCTCAGATTTTTCATCCACATAACCAATCAAAGCGCAATCATTTAAAAAGGCCTGAATTGCCGCCTGATTTTCATTTATAAATTCCAGTGCTGTGCCGGATTTTTGCGCCGCTTCATAATCTTCTACCAATTTCTGATAAGCTGAATTTTCAGCCAGCAACTCAACAGCCACGCGGGTATAAACATCTAGAGCCGGGTCAAGATTATCAACAATTCGTGAAATTTTTTCTAAAGAAAGCGGCGAGAATTTTTGTAACCGGCTCATCTATTTAGAATTTAATTTAACCCACTTGCCATCAACTTTTTTATAAGAATTTGTCGGCTCAGTTTTGGCCGCAAATTTTCCCGGTTCATAAAAATAAAAAACGCGCGAGAACTTGGAAATAAAGGCCTCATCTGGCTCATCCAAAAAAACCAGATAATCGGCATGGTTAGTATTTTCTTCTTTGTTGGTGATTAAAATGGGCTGTCTTTTCATCTCAAATTCGCGATCAGAAATCGTCACATGCGGAATGAATTTATTGCGGCCATAACTCCATAGCGAATTATCAATTTCTTTCATCAGATTTTCGCTGCGGCAAAAAACCAGCACTTTTTTCTTTTCTTCCAAAATCTTGATTAGCAAAGGCGCAAGAGCTTTGATGATGCCCTCATCAACTTGATAGAAATTAACTTCTTTCTTCATAAAAATTCTTTAAATTCTTCGATGATTTCAACATAGAGATCGCGTTTAAATTTGACGATCGCATCTAAAATTTCTTCTTTGGAAATCCATTTCCAATCCGAAAATTCCGGGGTTTCGGTTTTGATGTTGATAGCGCTTTCATCGCCTTTAAATCTGGCGATATACCATCTTTGTTTTTGTCCTAAATATTTCCCGCCCCAAAATTTTTTCTGTAATTTGTAAGGCAGGTTATAATAAAAATAGCCGCGGCTTTTTTTGATAATCTCAATTGCACTCTCAGAAATTCCGGTTTCTTCGCCAAGCTCGCGAATCATGGCAGTATCTTCATCTTCACCGGCATCGATCCCACCTTGCGGCATTTGCCAGGCATCGGAATTATTATCGATGCGTTTGCCAACAAAAATCTTTTTATCAGAATTGATCAGCACAATGCCAACCCCACTGCGATATAGATAGTCCGGCTTGTCTTGCTCGTTTTTTGCTGGCACTGACATTGACTTACTTGATTGATCTGGTTAGAAATAATGCGCTTTTCGGTTTAAAAACTTGCTCAAAATTTACCAATGAAATTTATCTCAACACGACTTTCTGCCCCTGCCCTTTCCTTTGAAGAAGTTGTTTTTCAAGGACTCGCCAAAGATGGCGGCCTTTATGTACCGGAATTTTTGCCGAATTTTTCACCAAAAAAGATCGCCGAAATGAGGCAGATGACTTATGAAGAGCTGTTTTTTGAGATCACGCATCATTTTGTGAATCGTGAAATTGATGATGAGTCATATAAAAAAATCATCGAAAAATCTTATTCTAATTTTTCGCATAAAGCCATCGCGCCTCTTAAACAGCTGACGCACAATCATTTTCTTCTCGAATTATTTCACGGACCAACTCTGGCTTTCAAAGATTTTGCCCTGCAATTTTTGGGCAATGTTTTGCAATATTTTTTAGACAAAAACGGCAAAGAAATTGTGATTATCGGCGCCACTTCCGGCGATACCGGATCAGCGGCAATTGAAGGCTGTAAGCATTGTGAAAATGCACAAATTTTTATTCTTCATCCGCATAATAAAGTTTCTGAAGTGCAGCGCAAACAAATGACTTCGGTGATTGCGAAAAATGTTTTCAACATCGCGCTTGAAGGAAATTTTGATGATTGCCAGGCCATGGTGAAACAGATGTTTGCTGATCAACAATTTCTAAAAGGCAAAAAAATGGTGGCGGTAAATTCAATAAATTTCGCGCGCATCATGGCACAAATCGTTTATTATTTTTATGCCGCACTGCGCCTGGGCTGCAACGAGAAAACACCAATTTCATTTTCAGTGCCAAGCGGAAATTTCGGCGATATTTACGCCGGCTATCTCGCCAAAAGAATGGGCTTAAATATTGGAAAATTAATTATCGCCACCAATTCAAACGACATTCTGGTTCGCTTCCTAAAAAATAATGATTACAGCAAAAGTGAGATGATCGAAACCCTTTCTCCAAGCATGAATATCCAGGTTTCAAGCAATTTCGAGCGTTTACTTTTTGATGCTCATAAAGCAAAAAAGCTCGAAAGCGAAATGCCGCAATTGATGAAAAATTTTGAACAAAGCGGCCGCCTGCATGTCTCAAATGACATATTGCAAGATATCCAAAAAGAATTTTGCGCATTTGCCGTTGATGACAAAACCACCAAAAAATGCATCAAAGATGTTTTTGAAAAAACTGGCGAAATCCTTGATCCGCATAGTGTTATCGGCACTCACGCCGCTGAAGAATTTATCAAAAGCAAAGATTATCACGGCGAATTAGTGGTAACTTTAGCAACCGCACATCCGGCAAAATTTCCTGATGCGGTAATTTCTGCAGGAGCTGCGAAGCCGCAATTACCGGTCTTCCTTGCCGATTTGAAAAAGCGCAAAGAAAAATTCGAAGTGATTGAAAATAATTTGGATGACGTGAAAAAATTTATTTCAAAAAAACTCTAAATGGCCCCGGATATTGGCTTCTCCACTTTATTGCTGTGCTTTTCAATCGCGATTTTTTTGCCATTTTTTAATTTTCTTTCTTACAAAAAATTTGCTGCCGCTGAATTGGAAAAAGTAAATTTGCTTTTGGTTGGCACAGTTTTTTTGGCAGCAATTTCTGCACAATTTTGTCTGATTTATTCTTTCATAATTTCCGATTATTCGGTTTCAAATGTTTACAAAAATTCCCATCATTTAAAGCCTCTGATCTATAAAATTTCCGGCTCGTGGGGAAATCATGAAGGCTCGATGCTGCTGCTGATTTCAACGCTTTGCGCTTATTGCCTGGCTTTTAATTTATTTAGCAAAATTGACTTTAGACGAAAATTAATCATTAACGGCACGCAAAATTTTATCATTGCGGCATTTGTTGCTTACACCGCAATTTCTTCAAATCCCTTTCAGCGAATTTTTCCTGCTCCCGCATCAGGAATGGAATTAAATCCGCTCTTGCAAGACATCGGGCTAGCGCTGCATCCGCCGATGCTTTATATGGGTTATATCGGTTTTTCGATTGTCTTTTCTTTTTTGATCGCCGGACTTTTAGCAGAAAAAATTGATCGCGATTTCATCAAAAAATTAAAACCATTTTTATTTTTTCCTTACGCATTTTTAACTTTAGGAATCGGCCTCGGCGCTTGGTGGGCCTATCGCGAACTTGGTTGGGGTGGTTATTGGTTTTGGGATCCGGTTGAAAATATTTCGCTAATGCCCTGGCTTTGCGCAACCGCGCTAATTCACAGCGCAAAGCTGGTTGAAAAAAATGAAAGCAACAAAAATTGGACAGCATTTTTAGCAATCCTCACTTTCATTTTATGCCTGCTTGGAATTTTCCTCACCCGCTCCGGCGTCTTGACTTCCGTGCATTCATTCGCAATTGATGCAGCGCGCGGATTTGCGGTTATCATTTTAATTTTATTGATTGGCGGCAGCGCACTTTTGATTTTTGGTGCAAAAATTAATAAGATAAAAAGTGCCACAAATTCCAAAAAATCGCGCTCGGATAATTTGATTTTAATTAATAATTATTTCCTGCTGACCGCTTTATTCATCGTGCTTCTTGGCACTCTTTATCCACTTTTTTCACGCGGGCTTTTCGATCAATTCATCTCAATTGGTGCTAATTATTATAATGCGATTTTCCGCATTTTGATAATTCCGTTTTTGATTTTTTTAGCCTTCTCGCAAAAATTGAGCAAACGCCATCTCGCCCTGATTTGCTTTGCTTCATTCGCCATCATATCACTAACAATTTTTTATCAAGAAAAAGCCAAACTCATCGAAATCACAATTTTATTTTTAGCGATTTTTGCGGCACTCTCAAGTCTCTTCATCAACCAAATCGCCATGAAGTTCGCCCATTTCGGCTTCGCTCTCATCATTTGCGGCATCACGATTTCTTCAACTTTTGCACTCACCAAAGAACTGAATTTGAAAGAAAAAGAATCTTTCACGCTCGGCTCCTATAAATTTGAATTTAGCGGCATCGAGCATTATGCCGGAAAAAATTTCATCGCGCGTCAGGGCAATTTTAACGTTGAGAATTACGGCGAATTAAAACCGCAATTGCGCTATTATCCTGTTGCCGATCAAGCCACAAACGAAGCGGCGATAATGCATAAAATTTTTGGCGATTTATATCTGGTGATTGGCACCAAAGACGAGCAGGAAAATTATGCGATTCGCGCTTATTTCAAACCTTTCATCTATTTGATTTGGCTTGGTTGCCTGCTGATCTTTTTTGCTGCAATTATGCAAGTTTTTCCTAAGCTCAAAAAAATTTCCAACAATCTGAAGAAATTATGAACAAATTCCGCATCTACAAACCGGCGAAAAACGCCATGCAATCGGGCAGAAAAAATACCAAAAAATGGTTGATGGTTCCAATTGAAGGCAATATCCGCTCAATCAACCCAATCACCGGCTGGACTTCGGCGAGCAACACTTCTTCGCAATTAAAATATGAATTTTTGAGCAAAGAAGATGCTATTAATTTCGCCAAAAAAAGCGGCTTCGAATTTGAGGTTGAAGAGCCGAAAGCAGAAGTTGTTAAGCAAAAATCTTACGCCGCCAACTTCCCAAGCTAATTCTCTTACGCTCTGCGAGCTACAGCGCAACTTGTTCGCTTAGTTCATGCAGAAAAATTTTTTACTAATGGAAATCATCAAAATTTTATCACAAAAAATTGAGCAAAATCGCGAAAAAATTGCGCAATTTTTTGCCGAAAAATTTTCGCAAAACTTACCACTTTTTTATAATTCATGCGATTTGCGTCACAATGGCGTGAAGCTGGCGCCGGTTGATACTAACTGTTTCCCGGCGGGGTTTAATAATTTATCGGATGAGTCAAAAAATTTGGCGGCAAAAATTGCTGATGAGTTTTTGAATAAAAATTTTCCTCACGCCAAAAAAATTCTTATCGTTGCGGAAAATCACACGCGCAATATTCGCTATTTGCAGAACCTCAAAAATTTGCGCGAAATTTTGGCGCGAAATCGTGAAGTACGCATCGGCAGTTTGATTTCTGAAATCACGGCACCAACAGATTTCGACTTAGAAAATGGTGGCTCCATCACGCTTCATCCTTTTTCTTCTCCTGATTTTTCTGCTGACTTAATCATTCTAAATAATGACTTAACTGACGGAATTCCTGATGTACTTCGCGATGTGAAAATTCCAGTAATTCCATCCACAAAAATGGGTTGGCATTCGCGCACTAAATCACATCATTTTGATATTTATAATAAGCTGGCCCAAGAGCTCGCAACCCTTTTGGAAATTGATCCCTGGCTGATTTCTTCAATGCATTATTCTTGCGGCAATATCGATTTTAAAAATCCGGATAAAGAACTCGGCGGCCTCAAATGTCTCGCGAAAAAAGTTGATTTATTGCTTAATGATCTGCGCAAAAAATATGAGCAATATGGCATTAAAGATGAACCTTATTGTTATATCAAAGCCGACAACGGAACCTACGGAATCGCGGTTTGGCCGGTTTTCTCATCACAGGAAGTTTTGGAGATCAACAAAAAAGAGCGCAATAAAATGAACATGCTCAAAGGCTCGGTTCAAACACAACGCGTGATGGTGCAAGAAGGAATTAAAACAATAGATCGCATCGATGGCAAAATCGCCGAGCCAATGATTTACCTGATCGGCGGCGAAGTGGTGGGAAATCTTTTCCGTGTTAATGAAGCGCGTGATGAAAAAATCAGTTTAAATGCGGCGGGCGCGAATTTTTTTGATCTGCGAAATCTTGCTGAAAATCGCCTGACTCTTGGTCTTGATAAAAATGAAATAACCAAAGTTTACTCAGTAATCGCAAGGCTTGCCGCTCTTGCTTCTTCTATTGAGGATTCACAAACCTAATATAATAATTTGTTGCGGATAGGCGAATTCACTTCGCTTGTAGCAACTCAACTTCAACCTAAATTTGCGGCCGGCAAATTTAATATTATGAAAGACAAACGTCCCTTAATTGGTATAGTTCCGGATTATAAAGAAGGCTCTCCGATGGGCTATTCACTACGTAATTATTATGCTCTTCGCGCCAATTATGTTGAGATGATAAACAAGGCCGGAGGCGCTGCTATCATACTTACTTACGATTATGATTTGATCGATTTTTATCTCGAATCACTCGACGGACTTATGGTTGTTGGCGGATATTTCGACATTCATCCAAAACGTTATGGCGAAGAAACGGTTCATCCAACTGTCAAATTAAATGATATTCGCGAAGAATTTGAACATGAGCTTGGCACTAGAGCCATCGACACTGAAATGCCGTTTCTTGGAATTTGCAACGGCATGCAATTGCTCAATGTTTTATATGGCGGAAAAGTGATTCAACACATTCCTGACGAAGGAAAATATATGGATCACGAGCAAAGCCATATTTCCGGATTTAATGATTATCAAACCGGTTATCACGAAGTTGAAATCGAAAAAAATTCACAGCTTTTCAAAATTGTGGGCGAAGCGAAAGTAAAAACAAACTCATCACATCACCAGGCAGCAAAAAGCGCGGGCGAAGGTTTGAAAATTGCTGCGCGCGCAACTGACGGCATTATTGAAGCAATAGAAAACCCGGCGCATCCTTTTTGCATCGGTGTGCAATGGCATCCGGAATTTGAAGTTTCAAAAGCGGATCGCAAAATTTTTGGCGGCTTTGTTGCAGCGGCAGAACAATATAAAAATTCAAAAAAATGACAGAAGGAATTCGCATCGCCAAAGTAATTGCACAATCAGGACATTGCTCACGCCGTGAGGCGGAAGCGCTCATCGCGGAAGGCCGCGTGCAAGTGAACGGACAAACAATTAATTCGCCGGCAACTTTTATCACCGATCAATCAATCAAAATTGACGGCAAGTTAATTGCAGAAAAACAGCCCGTGCGTTTGTGGATTTTCCACAAGCCGGAAGGCGTTTTAACCACCAGCAAAGATCCACAAAATCGCAAAACTGTTTTTGATATTTTGCCGAAAAATTTGCCGCGCGTAATCACAGTCGGACGCCTAGACTACAATACCGAAGGCTTATTGTTGCTCACAACTAGCGGCGAACTTTCGCGCTTCATGGAATTGCCAAAAAATAAATGGGTGCGCAATTATCGCGCCCGTGTTTTTGGAAAATTAAATCACGAGCGATTGAAGAAATTGGAAAACGGCATCACCGTTGATGGCGTGCGTTACGGCTCAATCAAAGTTGAAATCGAGCATGAAAAAGCTGCAAATTCCTGGCTGAAAATTTCTTTAGAAGAAGGAAAAAATCGTGAGATCAGAAAAGTTATGGAACATTTGGGATTGCGCGTCAATCGCTTGATCCGTACATCTTACGGACCTTTTGTTTTGGATAATTTGAAAGTGTGTGACGTAAAAGAAATTACCAAAGCGATGATGAAAACAACTTTTCCGTTTTTGGATTCAAAAGAATTAAAAAAATAATGTTTAGCCGATATTTCTTCGCATTTATTCTGGCTTTTAATTTGGTCTCAACTGCTGCGATGTCTTGCTGTTACAAGTTTGAGAGCAAACAAGAAATTCCGTGTCATGAAAATAATTCAACGGCAAAAAATGATGTGATGAATTGCTGGATGAATATTTTTTGCTCCAAATGTTGCAGCACTGGTTTTGATTTGGCGCTGGAAAAATTATTTAAACCCCAGGAGCAAAAGTTAGAATTTCCACAATATGATTATTTTATTACTGCCTATCTAAGCCACGTCCCGCAACGTCCGCCGCAATTCCTCTCTTAGCCTCACCACGAGTTTTAAATTAATTAAAGAGGAATTTATGTTTAAAAAACTTATCACAACTTTGATGTTGGTCTTGGTAGCATTTAACGCAAATGCGGCGCATCAGTCAAAAACTAATGTGCTTGCGCCATGCAAATGTAAGGAAGATTGCGCTTGTAAAAAATCGCAAGATTGCGGCTGTAAACATGGCGAAACTTGCACTTGCCATGACAAAGGTGAATGTAAAAAATCTTAAATGATTTGGGCGGGTGGAAGAAATTTCACCCGCTTGTCACTACACCAACATTCCTTCAGCCTGATGGCTCCACAGCTCTTTGAATTTTCCGCCGTCTTTATTTATCAGCTCTAGAAATTTTCCTTCTTCAAGAATTTTTCCGCTTTCAATAAACACAATTCTGTCGAGATGTTTAATTGTTGAAAGGCGGTGCGCGATGGCAATTACCGTGATGTTTTCGAGCTCAAGCATGGCATTAATTGAATCCTGAATCTGGCTTTCAGTTTCAGAATCGAGACTCGAAGTTGCCTCATCCAAAATTAAAATCGGTGCTTTTTTCAGAATCGCACGCGCAATTGCGATGCGCTGGCGCTGCCCTCCCGATAATTTGATTCCACGCTCGCCAACCAGGGTTTCGTAGGTCTCAGGCAGGGTCATGATAAAATCGTGAATATGCGCTTTTTTTGCCGCCGCGATGACCTCTTCACGCGTAGCATTTTTTTTGCCGTAGGAAATATTTTCAAAAATTGTGCGATGAAAAAGTGCCGGATCTTGCGGAATTAATGCGATATTTTCGCGCAGCGAATCGAATGTTAAATTAGCGATATTTTTGCCATCAATTAAAATCTCACCGCCATTTGGTGAAAAAACTTTTAGCAATAAATTTATTAAAGTTGATTTTCCTGCACCTGAATGTCCAACCAGACCAATACGCTCTCCGGCGGCGATTTTTAAGTTAAAATTATCGAAGATAAATTTATCTTTTTGATGCGCGTAAATTAAATTTTTGAATTCGATTTGCGGATTTTTTATCACCAGATTTTGTGCATTTTTTTCATCAAAAAGTTGCTGGTTTTGGGTAAAGATCGAAAAAGATTCTTTTAAATATCCAAGATCGGCAATCAAGCTGTCAGAATTATTTAATAATCCCCAAGTGCTTTCGATTAAGAAAAATGAAAGGCTCATGACCATTACAAAATCGCCGGTTGAAACCAGATTCTTGCGACGCAGATCAATTAATAAAAACAGCACGAAGATCGATAAAACGCAGTAAATGAAGCCGACAATTAAGTGATTTAAAAAGACAAAACGCAGGCGCTTTTTTTCGGATTTTATAAAATCTTCATTGGCGTCTCTAATGTGTTTTAGCTCAAAATTTCTGGCGCTGAAAAATAACACATTGCTGATGTTGGAAATTCCGTCATTGATGAGGCCGGAAATTTTTTGTTTTTCGGCCGTCGATTGTTCGGAATAATCGAGGCCTTTTCTTTTGGTAAAAAACATCAGCGGCATGAAGATCAACAGCCACAAAGTCACGCCAATAGCGAGTTTGTAATGTACTGAAAAAAATATACTTAAGGTGATGAAAATTGATAAAATCTGCCAGATTAATTGATGGTGAATGCAGTCAAAAATATAAACATAGCGGTCGCGCAGCGAGACAATTTTATTAGCGATTTTGCCCGATAAATTATTTTGGAAAAATTGGTAATTGTGTGAAAGCAGCATCGCATAACTTTCATTGATGATTTCAGCTTCGATTTTGGGCTGCGTTTTGTAATCGGCAAAATTGGCGAAGCGCCAGGCGACTTCTAACGTGATGCAGGAAGCGCAAAATAAAATCACCGGAAAAATAATTTGCTGCAGCGTAAAAATTTGATTATTTGAAATCTGATCGATGATCAATTTGAGCGCGTAATTATTTACCGGAACGTAAAATGCACCGATCACCGGCGCTTGCAACATGAGGAGAAGCCACCATTTATAAGGCTTCATGATCTGCCAAAAAAAGCTGCGCAAAGTGGTTTGGTAATTCATCTGATCTTTAAAATTTTGTGAGTTTGCAGCGACATGAAATAACCATGTTCCTCACAAAGTTTTTTTGCAAGCTCGAGATTGGCCTGGTTCTTGGCTTCATCATATTCATCCATCGGCTGAATATAAACCGGAATTGCAAAATTTGTTTGACCCACTTCCGCAATTTGTGAATAATTTTTATCACTTGCAGAAATTATAAATTTGAAAGCATTGATGCGCGAAAGCAGATCTGGCCTGATTTGATGATATTTACCATTTGTTGATTTTGGTGAGCAGATGATTTTAACATCATTTGGCAAGTCGCGAAAAATTGTGCCGTTGGTTTCGATTTGGATAAGAAAATTTCTTTTTATTAGTTCCTCACAAAGCCGCTCAATTGACTGGCGCAAAGGCTCTCCGCCAGTGATGACGATTAATTTTCTAACAATTTTCCCAGCAGGATTTTTTGCCAGTTTTTCAACTTCAGCGAGAATTTTTTTTAGCGATAAATTTTTGTAAGAATCAAACTCAGTATCACAAAAAGAACAAGCTAAGTTACAGCCACCAAGCCTGATAAACACAGCAGGCTGACCAACATAAGGCCCTTCACCTTGTAGAGTTGGAAAGATTTCTTGCACATCGAGATTTTCACCAGAATGAATTTCTGGTTTCATGATTTTGTTTTTGCCAAACATAGAATAAAAAACTCGTTATCCTTGAATCCACAGGATTCGAGGATAACGAGTGTGTAAAAATTATTTGCCGATGCGAGTTTTTTGATAAGTTTCACGATCCATATCAACTATATCGACTGACAAATCGCAGCGTTTATTGATTAAATCACTGTTTTGCGGGATTGGCGGCACATGTGGCACACCAGTTACCGCATCAGCTAATTCTTGCGCAGTTTCAACGAAGCGGTCTTTTTCAGTTGGTTTGGTTGCGACATTGCCGAAAAATTCTTTTAGTGCGGCCATCGATTTTTCTGCGAGTTTCTTTTTGGCTTCCGGCGTTCTGCCGCTGAGGATTTTTATTGTAACATGAATGAAAGAAGAATTTTCCTGATTGGGTTTTCCAACTAAATATTCATCGAAAGAATAGGCGCGGCATTTGCATTGATCAGGGTCGAAATTGCCTTCAGTAACTGAGGCCATTACATCCTGAATGTTCTTTTGCAGATTAATGATTTGGGAAGATTTAATGTCGGAAGAGTGCTCGATGATGAGATGAGGCATGCGTAAATAGTTGTCTTGGTTTAAATGATTTTTTTTGAGAAAGATAAAGGCGATAGTCTTTTAAAACCACCACTACTTTGCAGTAGGGCGATAGTAAGTTTGCCGTTTTATTTTTTGGGCAGTGTTAGCTGCCCTGATAGAAAGAAACCCGAAGGTTCTTTCAATATTAAGGAGGTAATCCAGCCGCAGGTTCCCCTACTGCTACCTTGTTACGACTTAACCCCAGTCACTCCTCCTACCGTGTAGAGCTGCCTCCTTGCGGTTAGCTCACTCTATTCAGGTAGAAACAGCTTCCATGGCTTGACGGGCAGTGTGTACAAGACCCGAGAACGTATTCACCGTAGCATGCTGATCTACGATTACTAGCAATTCCAACTTCATGAGGGCGAGTTGCAGCCCTCAATCTGAACTGAGATGGCTTTTAAGGATTTGCTCCGGATTGCTCCTTGGCTTCCTGCTGTAACCACCATTGTATCATGTGTGTAGCCCTACCCATAAGGGCCATGATGACTTGACATCATCCTCACCTTCCTCCCGCTTGTCGCGGGCAGTTTCCTTATAGTTCCCGGCATAACCCGATGGCAAATAAGGATGAGGGTTGCGCTCGTTGAAGGACTTAACCTAACATCTCACGACACGAGCTGACGACAGCCATGCAACACCTGTCTCCACTGTGGATTGCTCCAAAGGTAAATTTCTTTACCGGTCAATGGGATTCAAGGGTAGGTAAGGTTTTTCGCGTAGCATCGAATTAAACCACATGATCCACTGCTTGTGCGGGTCCCCGTCAATTCCTTTGAGTTTTAGTCTTGCGACCGTAGTCCCCAGGCGGAGTGCTTAACGCGTTAGCTTCGCCACCAAATTCTAAGAACCTGACAACTAGCACTCATCGTTTACTGCGTGGACTACCAGGGTATCTAATCCTGTTTGCTCCCCACGCTTTCGTACCTTAGCGTCAGTATTGGCGTAGATGATCGCTTTCGCCACCGGTGTTCCTCCTAATATCTACGGATTTCACCCCTACACTAGGAATTCCATCATCCCCCACCAAACTCAAGCGAAGCAGTTTCGATTGCAATTCCCAAGTTAAGCCTGGGGCTTTCACAATCGACTTACTAAGCCGCCTACGTACGCTTTACGCCCAATGATTCCGAACAACGCTAGCACCCTTCGTATTACCGCGGCTGCTGGCACGAAGTTTGCCGGTGCTTTTTCTGTGAGTACCGTCATTATCTACCTCACTA